>ERZ857629.1309-NODE-1309-length-28000-cov-5.549758_pt1 | contig 28000 bp, 23 predicted proteins | sample MGYA00519700_ERZ857629 | MGnify/ENA primary metagenome ERZ857629 (study PRJEB31778, sample SAMEA3449351) | human gut metagenome | biome: human gut; feature: human-associated habitat; material: faeces | place: United Kingdom | collected 2010/2012 ...
CGGCAGACTGCAATCCTTTTGTCAAAAAAGGGCAAAGCCCTTTTTTGACAGTCTCGGGCGGCTATCAGCCGCCCGCAATGTCCCCAATTGGTACCCTTCTATGGAAAATGCAATCTGCCGGTCTGGGTGTCTGATTCCTGATCGCACCTTACCCCTGTTTCCGTGCCACCACCACAAAACGGCCGTTTTCCGTGTTGGTGGCACAGGTGACCAGCGTAATGAGCCGGTCGCCCCAGACGGCGGTGACGCCGGTGTCGTAGAGACTCTTTTCCCGGTAGTTCCGAACCGCCTCGTCAAAATCCGCCCCGTCTGCTGCCTTGTAAAATTTGTAGAACTTGAAGCAGGTCTCGTTTTCGTAGTATACCCGGTCATAGAAGGCAGAGAGCACCTCGTATTCGCCTTCCTCGTACAGGGTGTCAAACCGGATCACCGGATGCGCCTGTCGGAAGTCCGGGCTCTCGTAGTTCAGAAGCTCCCGGAACATGGTGCCGTCCCGCATGTTGTGGCCGTAAATAATGAAATTGTCCCCGTCCGGGGTGCAGTTCCCGTCCATAAACAGGGTGCCGCCCGTGCTGGAATTCCCGGAAAAATCCCGGCGGAGGTACTTTTCCGGCTCCTCCGGGGTGTACATGACCGGGTAGTCCATGACCGTGCCCTCGACCCGGAGCCAGCCAAACAGATCCGGGTTTTCCTGATACAGCGCCGCGTACTGGGGAAGGATCTGCGGTTCGGTTTCTTCGGCCGGGGCAGTACTGCCCTCCGGGGCGGAGGCGGATGCGGGGGTGCCCTCAGACTCCCGGACAGTCCGGGCCAGGTCCGTGTATTCCTGCCGGGCACTGCCCGCCCGGGCAGACCGCCAGAGAAACGCCCCCAGAAAGAAAACCGCCAGCACCGCCGGCAGGATCCAAAGAAACCGCCGCCTGCCGCTCTTCTGATATTTTCCGGTGTGCTTCATGGGGAACTCCTCCTGTTTCCGCGTGGGATGAGGCGATTTGTAAGGGAAATACGCAAAAGTCCGATACGCTGTCATTCCGAACCGATGTCACGGGAGTGAGAATGGTTCGGAATGACAACGTATATTTTGGACTTCTTTGACACCCTACACATTGGGCGGGGGCCGCTTGCCCAATGTCAGTCCTGCTTCTTTTTAGGGAACAGGAGCACTGCGGCAATGGCGGCGGCGAAGAAGAAGGGGAGGGGAGAAATGTCCGTGTCGCCGGTTTTCGGCACATTGTCCAGTTTCCCGGCCTTCTCAAAGACTGCCTTGACGGTCACGTTCCCGGAGGGCATGGTGAACCCGTTCCTTTCAACGGTCACACCGCCTGACACGACCTTCCATTCCTTGAATACGTACCCCTTGTTCGGGGCGGCGGTCAGGGTGATCTGGGTACCTGCCGGGGCTTCCGCCGGGTCGGCAGCGCCGGTGCCGTGGCCGTCGTTTTCCACCGTCACGGTGAAGCGGGGGGCGTTCTCCGTGTAGGTGTTGACGAAGGTCATGGCGCTGACAGTCTCATCCAGCGGGATGTACTGTCCGTCCACTACCTGTACCGGGTGAATCTCATATTGGTAATCCGGTGCCGGTTCCGCTGCCGGTTCCGCTGCCGCGTAGGGCGTAGCGGTGGGGAACAGGCAAACGTAATAAATCGCGTCGGAGCAGCTCCAACGGGTATCGGCGCTTTTTCTCTGCCAGACGAGGACTCCGTCCGAGAGAAAGGCCAGATCATTTTCCGAACCGGATGCACGGATGGGGCTGTGGTAGGTGCCCACGCCGTCCGTTGCCGGGAAGAGGTTGTCAAAGGAAACGCCGCTTGCAAGGACGTGCCCGTTCAGGTTCCGGATCAGAAGCTCAAAGTCGGTCTTTCCGGGGGCCAGCTCGCCGCCCTGCCTGACCTCGATAACGGCGGGAATGTCGGTGGTATAAATCCGCTCCCAGCAGGGGTACAGGGTCAGATCCTCGTTTTTTGCGTACCATTCGCCCGGGATGTAAATCTGCGGGCCGTCCTTTTCCGTTGCCCAGCCGGTCTGCCGGTAGCCCTCCCGGGTGAAGGTTTCATAGCTCAGCCGGATACTTGTGCCGATCTCCTTGGTATCCGCCGGGATGGAGCCGGTGCTGTAGTCGTCGGGCAGATACCGGATGGTATTGGGTTTGCAGGTGACGTAGCTTTTGCCCACAAGACAGTTGATCTCATCGTCGGATACGGCATATTTCTTCGTCGCGGGTGTAATATGCTCGGTATCACCCAACAGGTGGGGCTTCGGGAAGTGGGCGGCAGGGTCGTTCAGGGTAACGTCATAAGACCACCATTTTCCGCCTGCACTCAGTACAGGCCCCGAAACCGTATATTCCGAGGGGTCCAGATCAGCCAGATGGACGACTGTGCTGTCGGGCTCGTAATCGCAGGAGACTACGATGTCCAGACCGGCCGGATCAAACACGGGAGCCGGGATCCAGTGGGCGTAATAGGTCACATCCCCCTTGACGGTGCCGAAGTCCGTGATTTTCTCGCCGCCCTCGGCTTCCGTGTACCAGCCGTCGAAGAAATAGACGTTTTTACTGTCCGCCGTCCGGGTGGGGGTATTGGCGGGCGGGTTAATGGCAGTGCCGTAGGCAGCAGAGCCGGTAGCCCCGGAGGTGTTCACCGTTCCGCCGTTGCCGTCCCAAGTGACGGTATGCGTACAGCGGACGTCGTATTGGCCACAGGCAGGACCGGTTCCTCCACTGGGATATATGTCAAGACTTGCCGGACTGATTTTACGGGAAATATAATGTCCGGCGGGAAGATGATCTGCCGGATTGATCAAGTCAAGATCAAAACGCCAGCAATTGCCGTCTCGATAGGCGGTGGAACAGGTGTAATCGGTTTCAGGAATGGACGACAGCCAAATATCTGGCAAATATTTCTCTTCTGTATTGCAGTAAAACTTGAAATTAATGAGAGAATTCCAGCCTGTGTTCCATGCGGGAACGCTCAGACTCCGCCAGTGCGCGTAATAAGTCACATTCCCGTTTACCGTGTCGGTATCGGACAATTGGGTTCCACCCTCGGCTTCCGTATACCAGCCGTCAAATTCATAGGCATAGTTTTCGTCCTGTGCCCGGGTGGGATCGTTCGCGGGCGGGGTGATGACCGTACCGGCGGCAGCACCGGCGGTTGCGCCGGTGGTGTCCACGGTGCCGCCGTTGCCGTCCCAGGTGACGGTGAACTGCGTTACGGGGTTCGGATCCGGTGTTTCATCGGACCGTTTGGCAGCCGGTGCGCAGCTTTCCGGGGCGGCACCCTCGGCGCCGCAGACAGGGCAGGCGGAATTCATGTTTTCCGCTGTGCAGGGGTCCGTGCAGGTGCAGACGTCCTCCGCAAAGGCAGGGGCGGGGAGCATGGTCAGCACCATGGCGCAGAAAAGCAGGATACTCAGCAGTCGTTTCATGATCGGTTCTCCTTTCCTTGGGAACGCAGGTAATGAATTGCAAACGGCTTATATGCCAATCCTATCATATCCATCGGAAAAAGGCAAGCACAAAGCACCCGGAAAGGAGAAATTTTCAATAGAGGACGCTCCCCACGCCGCCGCAGGTATGCTCGGGCGGCAGCCCGAACACACAAATACCCGGTTTTTGAAAGCTCTTCCATGAATGTACGGTAGGAGTCTGTGAAAGCAAAAGCTTCAGGCAGCACCGCGCAATTCGGCAAGAAGTCTCAGACAGGATTTTTGCCCCACTTCTTCAGTTTGAAAAACGTTGCCTTAGGGATTCCCTTTCATCCGTATCCTGTATTCGAAAAGCACGCCGGAAGGTCCGGATAAAAAGTCGCCGCGGCCGGATTTCCTGATCTGGCCGCGGCGACTTTTGCCGTTTACTTATTCTGGGAGGTAGAGCGGAGCGTGACGTCGTGGTAGCCGCCCTCCACGATGGAGACGGAGGATACCAGCGTCAGCTTGGCGTTCTTCTGCAGATCGGGAATGTTGGTCACGCCCACATTGCACATGGTGGACTTGACCTTGTACAGGGAGCCTTCCACGTTTTCGTGGAGAGGACCGGCGTAGGTAACGTAGGAGTCCACGCCCTCCTCGAAGCTCAGCTTGGTGGAGCCGCCCAGATCATAGCGCTGCCAGTTCCGGGCACGGTTGGAGCCTTCACCCCAGTATTCCTTCATATACACACCGTTGACCATGATCCGGGGGGTGGGGCTTTCGTCGAACCGGGCGAAGTAACGGCCCAGCATCAGGAAGTCCGCACCCATGGCAAGGGCGAGGGTCATGTGATAGTCATGGACGATGCCGCCGTCGGAGCAGATGGGCACGTAAATGCCGGTCTCCTTGAAGTACTCGTCCCGGGCTGCCGCCACGTCAATGAGGGCAGTCGCCTGGCCTCTGCCGATGCCCTTGGTTTCCCGGGTGATGCAGATGGAGCCGCCGCCGATGCCGACCTTCACAAAGTCTGCGCCGGCCTTAGCCAGAAACAGGAAGCCGTCCCGATCCACCACGTTGCCTGCGCCGATCTTCACGGTGTCGCCGTAGTGCTCCCGCACCCAGCGAATGGTCTTTTCCTGCCAGCAGGTGTAGCCCTCGGAGGAATCGATGACCAGCACATCCGCACCGGCCTCCAGCAGGGCGGGGATCCGCTGGGCGTAGTCCCGGGTATTGATACCCGCGCCCACCAGATACCGCTTGTCCTTATCCAGCAGCTCCAGCGGGTTGGCCTTGTGGGAGGAATAGTCCTTCCGGAACACGAAATACATCAGGTGGTCGTTTTCGTCCACAATGGGCAGGCTGTTGAGCTTGTGATCCCAGATGATGTCGTTGGCTTCCTTCAGGGTGGTATCTGCCGGGGCGGTAATGAGCTTTTCCCGGGGGGTCATGAAGGTGGAGACCCGGTCGGTGGGCTCCATCCGGCTGACCCGGTAGTCCCGGCTGGTGACGATGCCCAGCAGCTTTCCGGCAGCGGTGCCGTCCTCGGTGATGGCCACGGTGGAGAAGCCGTTCTTTGCCTTCAGGGCCAGCACGTCCGCAAGGGTCGCGTCCGGAGTCAGGTTGGAAGCGGAGGTGACAAAGCCCGCCTTGTGGTGCTTGACTTTGGCAACCATGGCAGCCTGAGACTCGATGGACTGGGAGCCGAAAATGAAGCTGATGCCGCCCTCCTTGGCAAGGGCGATGGCAAGAGAGTCATTGGAAACGGACTGCATGACGGCGGAGGTCAGAGGAACGTTCAGAGAAAGAGCGGGCTCTTCTTCGCCCTTGCGAAACTTCACAAGGGGCGTTCTCAGGCTGACACGGTCGGGAATGCAGTCCTCCGAGGTATAGCCGGGGACGAGCAGATATTCGCTGAAAGTGTGGCTGGGTTCGGGATAATAGTACGCCATGAACAGGTTCCTCCTTGGTAAATTGTATTTGCATATGACAGCGTCCGCAGGCAAGGGCACCCCGCCCGTCAGCGTCCGCTGTCAGTTATCTTACATATCGCCCTTGTCCAGAATGGGCTGGACCTCCCTGCCGTGGGAAACGTGCTTGAAGTTGCCCACCACCTCGTTGACGGGGTTCATCATGGCAAAGGTATGGGGGTACTTTTTCAGAATGGCGCACAGCTGCGCCGCCTGCGGCCGGTTCACCACGCACATGAGAATGTGGGTGGCAATGCCGGAATACATGCCGGTGGCGGGCACCATGGTGGCACTGTGGCCCAGCTCCTCGATGATCTCCCGAGAAATCTCCTCCGGCTCGTCGGTGACAATTTCAAACCGAATCGCACTGCGCCCGGTTCGCATGAAGTGGTCGCCCACGGTAGTGGTGGTGAAGCTGTACAGAATGCACATAAGCACCGGCTCCATCTGATAGCCGTAGACAAAGTAGCTGGCAATCGCCACCGCCGTGTTCATCAGAAAAATCATGCTGAACATATTCTGCTCCGGGTGGCTCTTGTGAATAATGGCGGAAACGAAATCCGTGCCGCCCGTAAACGCGCTGGCTTTCACCAGCACGTAGTAGGCAAAGCCCATCACGATTCCGGCGGTAAGGGGTCCGATAATCCGGCTGGTACCGTTGTCGGTAGAGTAGGCAAACGCCGACAGATCCACCTTGTCCAGAAGCAGCAGACCGACGGAAAACACCACCACATACAGCATACTCCGGACGGCAAGGGATCTGCTGACTTTAAAATAGACCCAGACAGCCAGCGGGATGTTGATCAGCAGGCTCATATAGCCCACGCTGATCCCGGTGACATACTGGATCATGGTGCAGATGCCGTTCAGCCCGGAGGGGGCGAACTGATTGGGGAACACAAAAAGCTCATAGCAGACCGCCGCCATCATAGCGATGGCAACAATGGTCAGGTAGGTCCAAATTTTCTTCAGAACAAGCATACAAGCCTCTCCGTTTTTTCTCATCCCCGGGCAATTCCGGGCTGTTATTGATTTTGTATTATAGCATACCTTCCGTTTCCGGTCAACCCGGCGCGGACGAAAATCACCGTTGCTTTTTAGCCGAAAAAAAGGTATGATAAACTTGAATTTTGTAGGCAGTATGCGGAACGGACGCAGCCCCGGAGACAAACGTTTTCCGGTGTGAAACGCCCCCGGCTCCTGATGGAAAGCAGCATCGGAAAGCCTGCCGGGGCGGCAATCCGCCGCCCGCAAACGTTCGATTTCCCGAAATCGCACTGCCCATCGGAACGGGGGGGCAGTTTCCTTCCAAAAATAACAGCAAAGGAGCTGACGTAAATTATGAAACTTTACGGCGCGCTGGAGGCCGGGGGGACCAAGATGGTCTGCGCAGTCGGCGACGAAAACGGGCGGATTCTGGAACGGGTCAGCATTCCCACCGGAACCCCGGCGGACACCATGCCGCCCATGCTGGACTTTTTCCGGGGCAAGGGGATCTCCGCACTGGGCATCGGCTGCTTCGGCCCCGTGGACCTGAACCGGGACAGCAGGACCTACGGCTTCATTACCTCCACCCCCAAGCTGGCGTGGCAGAATTATGACATCGTGGGCGCTTTCCGGCAGGGGCTGGGGGTTCCCGTGGGCTTTGATACCGACGTGAACGCCGCCGCGCTGGGCGAAGCCACCTGGGGCTGCACCCGGGATGTGGCGAACAGCATTTACGTGACCGTGGGCACCGGCATCGGCGCCGGGGTCATCGTAAACGGCAAGCCCCTCCACGGTATGATGCACCCGGAGGGCGGACATATTCTCATTTCCCGGCACCCGGACGATCCTCTTTCTGAGGGCTGCTGCCCCTTCCACAAAAACTGTCTGGAGGGTCTGGCGGCAGGTCCGTCTCTGGAAAAGCGTTGGGGCGTTCGGGGGGCGGAGCTGTCGGACCGGAAGGAGGTCTGGGAGCTGGAGGCCTGGTATCTGGGGCAGGCAATGGCAAACTACATTCTCCTCCTGTCCCCGGAACGGATCGTGCTGGGCGGCGGCGTCATGCACCAGCCGTGTCTGCTGAATCTCGTGCGGCAGGAAACCGTGAAGGCACTGAACGGCTATGTCCGGACGGAGCGGCTTGCGGATATGGAACACTACATCGTAGGCGTGAGCCTGAACGATAATCAGGGCGTCATGGGCGCCGTGAAGCTTGCAATGGACGCGGAAGCGGAGGGTTGAGTCATGAAAAAAATTCTGCATCTGGAGCCTGTGCTCCACGAAAAAATCTGGGGCGGCACCGAGCTGCGGGATCAGTTCGGCTATGCCATTCCCAGCGATCACACCGGCGAGTGCTGGGCCATCAGCGGTCACCCCAACGGGGACTGCCGGGTGACGAATCCGGAGTTCGGCGGTCAGACTCTGGGGCAGCTGTTCCGGACCCGGCGGGAGCTGTTCGGGAATATCCCCGGGGATGTCTTCCCCCTGCTGGTGAAGATCATCGACGCCCGGCAGGACCTGAGCATTCAGGTGCACCCGGACGATGCTTACGCAAAGGTTCACGAAAACGGCAGTCTCGGCAAGACCGAATGCTGGTATGTGCTGGACAGCAAGCCCGGCACCACGGTGATCATCGGGCACAATGCCGGGACCCGGGAGAAAATGCGGCAGATGGTGGCCGAGGGCAAATGGAATCAGCTTCTGCGGCAGGTGCCCCTGCGCAAGGGCGACTTCTTCCAGATCAACCCCGGCTGCCTCCACGCCCTGAAGGGCGGCAGCCTGATTCTGGAGACTCAGCAGTCCAGCGACGTGACCTACCGGTTCTATGACTACGACCGGCTGGAAAACGGAAAAAAGCGGGAGCTGCACATTGAAAAGTCTCTGGACGTGACCACGGTTCCCTTCGTCCCCGACCGGACGGTACCGGAGACGGAAACCGTGGGCGACGCCGAGATCACCCATCTGGTGACCTGCCCCTTCTACAGCGTGTACCGGGCCGTGCTTCACGGAGCCGCCGGACTGACCTTCCGCGCGCCCTTTGTGAACGTCAGCATCATCGGCGGAGAAGGTACGCTGGACGGCGAGCCGGTCAAAAAAGGCGACCACATGGTCCTCACCGCCAACTACGGCCCCTGCCGTCTGGAAGGGAATATGGAGCTGGTATATTCGTATATCTGAAAATAAGTAAAAAATCCGCTGCCATAAAAAGCACCGCACATATAGTGCCATTCTGAAGCCGGAATTAATCATATAGAAAGCTGTTTAATAATTTAGCGGGAAGGGTCACGATATTTTGCCCCTTCCCGCTTTTAAGGCAACACCGCACAATTCGGAAAGAAGTCTCAAACAGGATTTTTGCCGAATTGTGCGGTGTTGCCTTAGATTTCTGAGCATGTCCCTTTGGCTGCTATTTTCCCCCACGCAACGGTGGCTGCTTCCAGGCAGAACCCGGTTGCGCTTTTTTCAGGGATGGGGTATCCTGTACCATAATGATTTGACCCGCAAATTTGGGGGGCTTCGGTGCGGCATATGCGCGGGCCCTTTTTGCGGCAAAAGGGCAGCGGGCTTCTCTCTGCGTGGGGAGGCCGGGAGGTTGGTAGGAAGTTTCAGAAATTGCTTCGAAAATATTCGGTTCCCGCCATGTGGGCATCCGGCGGATTTTGCCTTGTGGGGGTGGCGCTGGAGCGGCTTGGGCTGCCCGGGATGATTCCGTTCATCCGGGGGATTCTACCGGAGGCATTCCCTTTGGTTCCACGTCAGGGACCTCTGTCAGCCGGCCCGGAATGACGGCATATCGGAGGACCGTCCGCGGTCCTCTGCCGCCCGCTTTGTCAACCCCCCCGGGGGGATTGCGAAAAAACGGTGTTTTTGTATTGACTTTTCCCGCTGAAATGCGTACAATACTATCGATACATAATCGAATTTTCTGTATCGCTGTGTTCAACTGTCTTCAAACAAGATCAACGATTAGGAGGAAATCACTTTGAAGGATTGGGCTTATCTGACCACTGTTGAGGAGATGGAGGCCGCCACCAATTCTCTACTGGAGAACGGCAAAAAGGTTGGCGCGGATTCCTGGCAGCAGCGTGTCAAGAATCAGACCCCCCACTGCGGCTTCGGCGAGGCTGGTACCTGCTGCCGGATCTGCTCCATGGGACCCTGCCGCATTACCCCCAAGAGCCCCCGTGGTATCTGCGGCTGCGACGTTCACGGCATTGTCGGTCGTAACTTCCTGCGGTTCACCGCCGGCGGTTCCGCTACCCACTCTGACCACGGTCGTGAAATCTGCCACACCCTGTATCAGGCAAAAGAGGGCGGCAACTACCAGGTCAAGGATCCCGAAAAGCTCCTGCGCATTGCGAAGGAGTGGGGCGTAGAGACTGAGGGCAAGGACATTTACGATCTTGCCCACGAGATCGCCGAGATTGGTCTGCTGGAGTACGGCAAGCCCTTCGGCGTACAGCGCTACCTGGAGCGGGCTCCTGAGCACACCCGGAAGCTGTGGCACGACGCCGGAATCGAGCCCCGGGCCATCGACCGGGAAGTCTCCACCGCTCTGCACATGACCCACATGGGCAACTCCTCCCTGCCGGAGGCGCTGATCCGTCAGGCCCTGCGCTGCGGTCTGTCCGACGGCTGGGGCGGCTCCATGATGGGCACCGAGTTCTCCGATATTCTGTTCGGCACTCCCAAGCCCGTGGACTCCACCGCTAACATCGGCGTTATGGAGAAGGACAACGTGAACATCATTGTCCACGGTCATGATCCCTCCCTGTCCGAGATGATCGTTTATTACGCCAACGACCCCGAGATGCTGGCACTGGCAAAGTCCGTGGGCGCCAAGGGCATCACCATTTCCGGCGTCTGCTGCACCGCCAACGAGGTCGCCATGCGGCACGGCATTCCCATGGCAGGCAACTTCCTGAGCCAGGAGAACGTGGTTCTCACCGGCGCCTGCGAAGCCATCGTCGTGGACGTGCAGTGTATCTTCCCCGCGCTGGGACCCCTCTCCAAGTGCTTCCACACCAAGTTCATCACCACCTCCCCCATCTGCCGGATGCCCGACTCCGAGTTCATCCAGTTCTCCGCCGAGGACGCCGGTGAAAACGCCAAGGCGATCGTGAAGATGGCTGTGGAAAACTTCAAGAACCGGGATCAGAGTCTGGTGAACATCCCCAACCAGAAGCAGAACACCCGGGTCGGCTACTCCGTGGAAGCCATCCGGAAGGTTCTGGACGGCGTTGCCAACTCTCAGGTTGACGAGTTCGGCACCATGAAGCCCCTCATCGAGTGCGTCCACTCCGGCGTTCTCCGGGGCGCCGTGGCAATGGTCGGCTGCAACAACCCCAAGGTCCGTCCCGACACCGCCCACATTGAGCTGATGAAGAAGCTGCTGGAGAACGACATCCTGATCGTGGTTTCCGGCTGCTCCGCACAGGCCGCCGGTAAGGCGGGTCTGTTGGATCCCGTGAACGCGAAGGAATACTGCGGCGCCGGTCTGAAGCGGGTCTGCGAGCTGGCAAACATCCCGCCCGTGCTGCACATGGGCTCCTGCGTGGATATTTCCCGTATGATGGTTCTGGCTTCCGAGATCGCCAAGGATTGGGGCATCAACATTTCCCAGATTCCGCTGGTGGGCTGCGCCCCCGAGTGGATGTCCGAGAAGGCTGTCTCCATCGGCAACTACGTGGTGGCAACCGGTATTGAAACCTTCCTGGGCGTGGATCCCTACACCAAGGGTTCCTCCGAGGTCACCGAGCTGCTGCAGGGTGAGCACGGCGTGAAGGACTGGGTCGAGGCCAAATACGTGGTGGAGCTGGACATCGAGAAGCTGGGCGACCGGATGATCGAGTGCATCGAAGCCAAGCGTGCCGCCCTGGGCATCTAAGGGGAATTCCCTGCGAATCCTGTTTATTGAGGTCTTTTCAACATGAAATTAGCAATCACCGGCAAGGGCGGCGTGGGAAAAACCACCCTTGCCTCCACCCTCGCCCGGCTTTATGCCGATGAGGGACGTACGGTGCTCGCCGCGGACGTGGACCCGGATGCCAACCTGGGGCTGGCCCTCGGCCTGACGCAGGAGGAAGTGGATGCCATCGTGCCCATTTCCAAAATGCGCACGCTGGTGGAAGAACGCACCGGCGCTACCGACGCCAACCGGTTTTACAAGCTGAATCCCTATGTTGCCGACATCCCCGAGAAGTATTCCCGGGACATCAACGGTGTGAAGCTCCTTGTGATGGGCACCGTGGATGTGGGCGGCAGCGGCTGTGTCTGCCCGGAGCATGTCATGCTCAAGTCCATTCTGTCCGCTCTGACCTTCCGCAAGGATGACGTGGTCATCATGGATATGGAGGCGGGGCTGGAGCATCTGGGGCGGGGCACCGCTTCCAACATGGATCAGTTTATCGTAGTGATCGAACCCGGCGCCCGGTCGGTACAGACCTACCGGAACGTGAAGCGGCTTGCCGCGGATCTGGGCGTGCAGCGGGTTCGGGTGGTTGCCAATAAGCTGCGGGTCCCGGAGGACGAGGCGTTTATCCGCTCCGTTATTCCGGCAGAAGATCTGCTGGGCTGCATCCACTACAATCCGCAGATCATGGACGCGGACCGTCAGGGCAAATCGCCCTACGATTTCAGCCCCGAAGCCATGGAAGAGATTCGGAATATCAAGAAAATTTTGGATCGTGATGAAATTTAGGAGGATATACTGTGACACTTTTTGACAGAATCTTCGGAGGCAGCGACTACAACTATGCCCGTACCGTCGCCGCCATCGACGAAGCAATTGCCGCTTACGGTGAGAGCGAAGCCGTGTCCTTCCCCGACACCGCTTACAGCCTCCCCTGCTACTACGCCGTTACCGGCGAAAAGATCACCAATCTCGGCGAAATGAAGGCCGCCATGGCAACCATTCAGACCATGGGCACCCACGGAAACCGGCTGCAGAACGGCTTTGACGCCGGTATTGCGTCCGCCCTGTGCGCCGAATTTCTGGAAGCGCTGAAGTACATTCACGGCGCCGCTCCCTACACCGAGCCGGAACTGGGCCATCTGTCCGATGCCTTCGTCCGGAATCTGGGCGTGCCGCTGGTTACCGGCGACATCCCCGGTGTTGCCGTTATCATCGGCGGCGCTGATGACCCTGCCGAGACCGTTGCCCTCGTGAAGGAGTACCAGAGTCAGGGCATTCTGGTGTCCCTCACCGGCAAGTGCGTGGAGCAGCTGCGGGACGCCGGTTACAAGACCGGTGAAAACGTCCGCGTGGTGCCTCTGGGCATGGAGATGCAGTCCGTGATCCATGTGGTCAGCGTTGCCCTCCGGGCAGCCCTGATCTTCGGCAACATCACCCCCGGCGACTTCCCCGCCCTCGCCAAGTATACCATGCAGCGTGTGAAGGCATTTGTCAACGCCTACAAGCCTCTGAGCGATGAGATCGTTTCCTATGGCGCCGGCGCCATTTGCCTGGGCTTCCCCGTTGTTTCCAACGAGACTGAGAACATGTTCCGGGTGCCCAAGTCCCTGATCCAGCAGCTGGATACCACCAAGTGGAACGCCACCTCTTTGGAAGCACGGGACATCAAGCTGAAGATTACCAAGATCGATATCCCCGTTTCCTATGCGACCGCTTTCGAGGGCGAGATCATTCGCCGGGGCGACATGCAGGTGGAAGTGGACGGCTCCCGGGTGGATTGCTTCGAGCTGGTTCAGACGAGAGACGCCAGCGAGGTGGAGGATCACAAGATTATCGTGGACGGTCCCGAACTGGATCAGATCCCCGTTGGCTCCAAGATCTCCCTCAGCTACACCATCGAGGTTGCGGGCAAGTCCATGCAGCCGGACTTTGAGTCCGTCATGGAACGGAAGATCCACTCCTACCTCAACTGCATCGAGGGCGTGATGCACACCGGTCAGCGTGACATGATCCGTGTCCGGATCAGCAAGGCGGACTTTGAGGCGGGCTTCCGCTTCAAGCACATCGGTGAAGTGCTGTACGCCAAGGTCAAGAGCGAGTTCGAGGCCGTTGTGGACAAGTGCCAGGTTACCATCGTGGTGGACGCCGCCAAGAATGCCGAGCTGCGTGCTGCCGCCAACGAAGTGTTCAACAAGCGTGACGACAGACTGAAGTCCATGACCGATGAGTCCGTGGACAAGTTCTACACCTGTATCATGTGTCAGGCCTTCTCTCCCAGCCATGTGTGCATCGTTACTCCCGAACGTCTGGGCCTGTGCGGCGCTGTGAGCTGGCTGGATGCCAAGGCAACCAACGAGCTGGATCCCACCGGTCCCTGCCAGATCGTGCCCAAGGAGCACTGCATCGACGAGAAGCTGGGCCGTTACGAGGACGTGGACGAGGCCGTTGCCAAGTACTCTCACGGTGCGCTGGAGCACGTGACCCTGTACTCCCTGTTCCAGGATCCCATGACCTCCTGCGGCTGCTTCGAGTGTATCTGCGGCGTGGAGCCTGTCTCCATGGGCGTTGTCATCACCTGCCGTGAGCATGCGGGCATGACGCCTCTCGGCATGACCTTCTCCGAAATGGCTTCCATGACCGGCGGCGGTGTGCAGACCCCCGGTTTCATGGGCCACGGCAAGCACTTCATCGCTTCCAAGAAGTTCATCGCCGCCGAAGGCGGCCCCGGCCGTATTGTCTGGCTGCCCAAGATCCTGAAGGATCAGATGCGGGAGCGTCTGGACGCAACGGCTCTGGAAATGTACGGCGTGGAGAACTTCACCGACATGATTGCCGATGAGACCATCTGTACCGAGGATCCCGAGGCTCTGCTCAACTACCTGTCCGAGGTCGGCCACCCCGTCCTCAGCATGGAACCCTTCGATATGTAATTTCAAAAACCCAAAAAGAGAGCGGCGAAAGCCGCTCTCTTCAGCGTGTCAAAAAAGCCTCGCAGAGTTTGCCGCCCGCAGGCGGCAAAGGGCTTTGCCCTTTTTTGACAGTCTCAGAGAGCGGCGAAAGCCGCTCTCTTTTTGCTTAGCGTGTCAACAAAATATACGCTGTCATTCCGGACCAGTCCCCGATTACCGGTCATTCCGAGGCAGTCCTCAGACTGGCGTGGGAATCCCCCGGTTGACTGTTTTTGTGAATAGTCAACAATGAAAATCGCCAATTCTTCTGCAAAACGCCCCCCGCCCTTTTTGTATGAACCAACACTGCCCACTGTCGCCACGGAGAAATGGGGCAGTGCGTCCACGGCAGCGCGCCTCCTTTCTTCCGGGGAGAGGGAAACCCGGCAAAGGTCCTGCGGGAAAGGGAACCGGACAGATCACACGATTCCGTGGAGCGAAAAAGGGGCAGACGACCACCGTCTCCCTGCGGCGTCCTGAAAAAATTTTTTTGAAACAGGACGGTTTTTCTTGCATGTATGGTAAAAAAGTGGTATTATGTACATCGCGAACTCAAATTGGTACACATAAAAAGGAGAACATACCTATGTGTGGAATTGTTGGCTTTACTGGGCACCGGGCTGCCGCGCCGATTTTGTTGGAGGGACTGACCCGGCTGGAGTATCGGGGCTATGATTCGGCAGGAATTGCCGTCCGGGACGGCAGCGCGGAGCCGGTGATCGTGAAAGCCCGGGGCAGACTGAAAAACCTTTCCGAGAAGATCGACGGCGGCGCTGCCGTGCAGGGCAACTGCGGGATCGGGCACACCCGCTGGGCGACCCACGGGGAGCCTACCGAAAACAACGCCCATCCCCATTGCAGCGACGACGGCAATGTGATCGGCGTTCACAACGGCATTATCGAGTCCTACCAGCAGATTCGGGAGAAGCTGGTGGGAAAGGGCTACCGCTTCCACACCCAGACGGACACGGAAGCCCTCATTAAGTACATTGACTATTACTACAAAAAGTACGGCATGGGTCCCATTGACGCCATTGCGAAAACCATGGTTCGGATTCGCGGCTCTTACGCGCTGGCGGTGATGTTCCGGGATTATCCGGGAGAAATCTTTGTCGCCCGGAAGGACAGCCCCATGATCCTGGGGCAGGAGGACGGAGAAGCTTACCTTGCTTCCGACGTGCCTGCGATTCTGAAATACACCCGGAACGTGTATTACGTGGGCGATATGGAAATGGCGCGGCTGTCGCCGGACAAGATCACCTTCTATAATCTGGATGGCGACGAGGTAACCAAGGAGCCGGTGCAGATTCAGTGGGACACGGAGGCGGCGGAAAAGGGCGGCTACCAGCACTTTATGATGAAGGAGATCCATGAGGAGCCCCGCGCCGTCCGGGATACCCTCCATTCCGCCCTCCATGACGGGAAAATCGACCTGAGCGGTGCAGGACTGACCGACGGGGAAATTCGGAACGTAGAAATGCTCCATTTCGTGGGCTGCGGCTCTGCCTACCACGTGGGCGCCGCCGCCCAGTACGTGCTGGAGGATCTGGCGCGGATCCCGGTACGGGTGGAGCTGGCGTCCGAATTCCGCTACCGCCGCCCCCTGCTGGGGAAGCGGGATCTGGTGGTTCTCGTGAGTCAGTCCGGGGAGACGGCAGACACGCTGGCAGCCCTCCGGGAGGCGAAAGCGCAGGGGGTTCCCACCCTTGCCATTGTGAACGTGGTGGGCAGTACCATTGCCCGGGAAGCGGATCATGTGTTCTACACACTGGCAGGCCCGGAAATCTCCGTTGCCACCACCAAGGCGTACAGCGCTCAGCTGGCGGCGGTTTACCTGCTGGCGGTTCAGTTTGGCTTTGTCCGGGGCACGCTGGAGGAGGAAGCCTACGACCGTCTGGTGGGGGATCTGCTGAAATTGCCGGAACAGATCGAAAAGGCACTGGAGGACGAGGATCGGATTCAGTGGTTTGCCGCCAAATTTGCCGGGGCAAAGGACATTTTCTTCCTTGGGCGGGGGCTGGACTATGCCATCGCGCTGGAAGGAAGCCTGAAAATGAAGGAGATCAGCTACATTCACAGCGAGGCTTACGCCGCCGGAGAGCTGAAGCACGGCACCATCAGCCTGATCGAGGAGGGCACGCTGGTAGTGGGCATCACCACCCAGCAGGCGCTGTATGAGAAGATGGTCAGCAATCTGGTGGAGGTGCACAGCCGGGGGGCTTACCTGATGGGGCTTACCTGCTGCGGCAACTACGGCATTGAGGATACGGTGAATTTTACGGTCTACGTACCGAAAACCGATCCCCACTTTGCCGCCAGCCTTGCGATCATTCCTTTGCAGTTGATGGCGTACTATGTCAGCGTTGCCCGGGGATTGGACGTGGATAAGCCCAGAAACCTTGCAAAAAGCGTCACGGTGGAGTAAAATAAAAGAGGTTGCGCTTCCCCCATTGGGGGGCGCACGCCAATCTCACTGCGGAGGACGGGTTATGGAAGATACCGCCATGTTTGCCAATACGCAGGTCGCCACGGCGCGGGTGATTCACACGCCCTCCGCCTTTGCCCGGGAAAGTCTGCTGCATTTGCAGGAGGCGGGCATGCTGCGGGCGCTGGCGCCCCACGTCAGCCGCCGGGAAAACCTTCCCTCCTATCTGTGCTTTCTGGTGACGGCGGGAGCGGGCAGTCTGTCCTATGGCGGGCGCACCTACGACCTGGAGGCAGGCGACTGCGTGTTTCTGGACTGCCGCCGGGGCTACGCCCAGTCCACCTCGGCGCACCGGGACGGTTCGGGCAGCTACGACGCCCTGTGGAGTCTCCGGTGGGCGCACTTCGACGGTCCAACCATGGCGGGAATTTACGAAAAATATCAGGAGCGGGGCGGGCAGCCGGTCTTTTCCTGCGCGCCCCACCGGCAGACCCGGTATGAGGAGCTGCTGCGCTCCCTGCTGACGCTGGCTTCCTCGGATTCCTACGTGCGGGATATGGAGATCGCCGCCCGGCTTACGGAGCTGCTGACCTGCCTGATGGAGGACGCATGGAAGCCGGAACCGGAACGGAACGGCAGCGCCAAGCGCCTGTCCCTGACCCGGGTGCGCAGCTACATTGGGGAGCATTACGGGGAAAAGCTGTCGCTGGAAAGTCTGAGTCAGCGGTTTTTTATCAACAAATACTATCTGGCGCGGATTTTCCGGGAGCAGTACGGCTGTACGGTGAATACCTGCATTGCCCAGACCCGCATCGGCAAGGCAAAGGAGCTGCTGCGCTTCACGGACAAGACCGTGGAGGAGATCGGGCAGGACTGCGGCTTTCCCGATGCCAACTATTTTGCCCGAAGCTTCAAAAAAATCGAGGGCATTACCCCAACGGACTACCGCAGACAGTGGTAAATGCAGGACAAGAAAACTTTCCGCAATCCAAAAACATCCCGGGGCTGGCGCACATCGGTTGTGCATCAGGTCCCGGGATGTTTTTGAAAAGTCTCAGGCGGCGACTCTGACGAGCCGCCGCCTGAGACTGTCAAAAAAGGGCTGTGCCCTTTTTTGACAAATGGAAGCGCATTGCCGTCCGCGGATTGCAATCCCTTTTTCAACAGGCTGTGCCGCCCCTTTTCAGGGGCGGCTTTTTGCTGACCGTCGGGGGAATCTCCCCATGCGGTATGGGAGGGGAGAAACGGCTGCGTAAACCTGTTTACTTGTTGCGAAATGAAACAATGCCTCAGAAACAACGTGCGAACACACAAAAAATCATCAATAATTTGGAGAATATATGAAAAAACTATTGACAATTTTCCGATGTTGTGTTATATATAGCACATAGAGATTGCGATTCCACAAATAAAAATGTTGAATCGCAACAATGAAACAACACAAAGGAGGTACACCATGGGAGGGGAAAGCGTGCAGCTGTCGCAGGCACAGAAGCGCAGAATGGAAGCCATGTCCATGAATATGGGAACGCGGATCGTCTGCGGGTATCTGGCAAGTCTCCTGTTTCTGGGGATCTGCCTGTATCTCGCCGTGACATATCACACCTCCGGTGATCTGCGGAACTTCTGGTGCTATCTGGCACTGGCGGCTATCTGCCTGACGCTGGACGTGCTGGTAACGATCAATCTGCTTCGCACAATCCATGGACGTGGTAAAAAAAGGAGGAAAAACGCATGATCCACTATGTACTCGCCAGTCACGGAAACTATGCCCGGGAGGCACTGAACTCCGCAAAAATGATCTGCGGAGAGGACGCAGATCGGATAAACCTGCTGTCCGTACAGGATGACGGCGACGGAATCGACCGCTTTGGTACAGAAGCGGCGGCACTGGCGGAAAACCTCCGGGGGGAACCGGTGCTGATTATGGCGGATCTGTTTGGCGGCAGTCCTTTTATGACGCTGCTTTCCGCTTTCCGGGACACGGAGTATGTGTGTCTGACCGGTTTTAATCTTGCCATGGTGATTCAGATGCTGCAATATGACGGGGATGATCTTCATGAACTGGCGGAGGACATTGCCTCCATCGGGAAGGACGTCAGTATTCGCCTGATTCCAAAAATTATTCCGGAGGAGGAGCAAAATGATTAAAGCGTTTCGTGCGGACGACCGCCTGATTCATGGACAGGTTCAAACCCAGTGGATCTCCACGTATGGTGTGAACCGGGTGATGATCATTGACAGCAATGTAGTCAGGGATCCCATCAATGTTCAGATCCTGAAGCTGGCAAAGCCTGCCGGGATCGATCTCGTGATCTGCGATGAGGAGAAGGCAATGAATCTGATTGCAAAGGATGCGGCACAGCCTGCCGCCAGGACTTTTGTGATCTTCAAAACCATTGAGACAGCCTGCCGGATGCAGCGCAGGGGACTTTCGATCCCTTCCATCATCGTTGGCCCCTGCTCCTCCAAGGCAGGCGCAGTCCAGATGGGAAAGAATACCTATTTTACAGAGCAGGAGCTTGCGGCAGCGGATGAGCTGACGGAGCACGGCACGGAAATTGCGTTCCAGCTGCTGCCGAACGAACCGAAAACGCTCTATCGGGATGTACGGAAGAAATAAAGCCCGATAGCGGTGGAATTCTGTTGATTTTCTGTCCGCTCTGGAAGTGTGTGCACGGGCCCTGCGTGTGCTTCGCGGGCGGACTGAAATAACGTGAGAACGTAGAAAAAAGAAAAATAAGGAGGAAATATGAGTATTACAGTTTTACAGGCACTGCTGATCACGCTGTTTTGCACTATCTCCAATCTGATGTTCCCTTTGCTTGGCGATATTGGCGGTTACTTCGGTCTGGGTCGTCCCCTGATTGCGGGTACAATCACGGGTCTGATTCTCGGCGACGTAAAGACCGGCATGATGATCGGCGCCAGCCTGAACGCAGTGTACATGAGCTCTCAGGCAGTCGGCAACGTAATGTCCTCGGATGTAACCATGGCCGGTTACATCGCTACGGCGCTTTCCATGGCGGGCAGTAATGATCCGACCATGGCGCTGGCACTGTCCATTCCCATTGGTTTGTTCGGCTCCATGCTCTTTACCATGCAGAACGCGGTCTGCGTGTTCTTTTCCCATAAGTGCGACGAGTACGCCGCAAAGGGACAGGTCAAAAAGATGTGGCTGGTGGGAATTGGAATCCCGCTGGTGGTGTTCAACGTGATCCGGGCAATCCCCACGTTCCTGATCGTTTACTACGGATCCCAGTACAGCTCCGTGGTGGAGGGCCTGATGCCCGATTGGCTGAATAACGCCATGGGTGTTGTGGGCGGTATGCTTCCTGCCGTAGGTATGGCACTGCTGCTGAAGGTCATGCTGAAGAAGAAATCTCACTGGTGCTTCTTCCTGATCGGTTTCCTGGCATACTCCGTGTTCGGAATTTCCGCGGTTACCCTCACCATTCTTGCCATCTGCCTGGCAGTGATCATTGACCAGACGAAAGCGCACAACGGTCCTTCCGCCGGAACGGACGACCTTGCGCCCCTTGAGTAAGGAGGATGAAGCTATGTCGATTAAGGAAAACTCCATCATTACCAAAAAGGATCTGCGGAAAAACTGGCTCACCTGGCTGAGCATCTGCTGCCTGAGCAATAACTGGGAGCGTATGCAGAACATTGACTACGCCGTTTCCATGGCACCCATTCTGAAAAAGCTGTACCCCGATGACAATGAAAAATTTTCCGAGAGACTGTCCAGTCATATGGAATTTTTCAACACCCAGCCTACTGCCGGGTGCCTGATCAACGGCATGGTCATTGCCATGGAAGAAGAAAAGGCCATGGGCAAGGACATTCCCGATGAGGCAATCACAAACCTGAAATCCAGTATGATGGGACCTCTGGCAGGTATCGGCGACTCCGTCATGAACTCTCTGATCGAAGTTGTGCTCATGAGCATTGCCATGACCTTTGCCTTCCAGGGAAACCTCCTTGGACCCGTTTTCTATCTGGTCACCTGGGTCGCCGCTTCTCTGATCATTTCCTGGTTCCTGATCAACCGGGGCTATAAGCTGGGTATCAACTCTCTGTCCGTCATGTCGGACTCGGTTATGGGACGCCTGGTGGAAGCTTTGACTCAGATCGGTCTGATGGTCATCGGCGGCCTGTCCGCAACCTATGTTGCCGTCAGCACTCCGCTGGTCATTGCGGGCTCCGGCGGTGCGGACGACACCGTAGTGCAGGCGGTTCTGGATAATATCCTGCCGAATCTGCTGCCTCTGGGACTGGTGGGCCTGTGCTACTGGCTCATGACGAAGAAAAAGTGCAGCCCCATTGTGCTGATCCTCATTCTCTTTGTCCTCGGCACCGTGCTGTCTGTGTTGGGCATTCTGGGATAAACCAATTTCACCCATCGGTGAGGAGCTCCGTCAGCGGAACTCCTCCCGATTCGCAAAAAAGGAGAATATGTATGTTTCTTGAGATTTATAAGGATACCAAAGAGCTGGGCGATGCCGAGGCCCGGAGAATCGCGGCGCTTTTGAAGAAGAAGCCCGACGCACTGCTCTGCCTCGCCGCGGGGCAGTCGGCAATCTGCGTCTATGAGCGGCTGATTGAAATGTACAGGGCCGGGGAAGTGGATTTCAGCAAAACACGGATCGTCGGACTGGACGAATGGTGTGATTACCCGGCCTATGAAGGCAGCGCCAGATGGATTCTGGATACTACCTTCTTTAATGGCATCAATCTGGACCGCAGCCGGATGCGGATGTTCAACTCTAATCCCGCCGATCCGGAGAAGGAATGCCGGGAAATCGAAAAATACATTGACGACAACGGGAAAATTGACTACATGATTCTGGGCGTGGGCATGAACGGCCATGTGGCGCTGAACGAGCCTGGCGTAGATCTGACGCTGGGTGCGCATGTGGCGACCCTTGCCAACAAGACCCGGGAGGTATCCTCCAAGTACTTTGAAAACGGCACTCCCGTGACCCTGACCCGGGGCCTGACGCTGGGCTATAAAAACATCTTTGAAGCAAAGGATCTGGTAGTGATCCTGAACGGAGCCCATAAGGCCCCCATTGTGAAGAAGTTCATGGAGACCCCCATTTCCAACGAATTCCCGGTTACCAATATCAAGCGCAGCCCCATTGCCCGGGTGGTGATGGATCAGGCAGCGGCATCTGACATTTACAGGGTGTGAGAAACGGTATGGAAAACTTTGAGTTCTACAACCCCTGCCGGATCCTGTTCGGCGACGGAAAGCTGGACAGGCTGGGGGAACTGATCCGGGCATATTCCGACAATATCCTGCTGGTTTACGGGAAGAGCAGCATTCGGAAAATGGGCCTTTATGATGAGATTGTCACTATTTTGAACCGGGATGGAATCCGCTTTACCGAAATCGGCGGCGTGGAGGCCAATCCCAAGCTGGACCTTGTCTATCAGGGCATTGCCATCGGAAGAGAGAAGCAGATCGGCTTTATTCTGGCAGTGGGCGGCGGAAGCGTCATTGATACCGCAAAGGCAATTGCCGTGGGCATTCCTTACTCCGGAGATGTGTGGAATGTGCTTCAGCGTTATGAGACGGCGACCCGGTCTCTACCCATCGGAACCGTTCTGACAGCAGTTGGCTCCGGCTCTGAAATGAGCAACAGCTGTGTGATCACCAAAATGCCGGAAGGGCTGAAACGAAGCTTTGACAGTGAGATCAACATTCCGAAGTTTTCCATTCTGGACCCGCACTATACCTTTTCCGTGTCTCCCAGGCAGACCGCCTGTGGGTCAGCGGATATCCTGTCCCACCTGATGGAACGGTATTTTACTCAGGTGAAGCAGGCGGATGTGACGGACCGGATGCTGGAGGGACTGATGCAGACCGTGATTCTCTATGCGCCCAGAGCCATGGAGCATCCGGAGGATTATGATGCCCGGGCAGAGCTCATGTGGGCGGGAACGCTGGCACAGAACGGATTGCTGAACACCGGACGGATCGGGGACTGGGCGTGCCACGGGATCGAGCATGAGATTTCCGGGGAGTATGATATTCCCCACGGCATGGGACTTGCCATGATTACCGGCTCCTGGATGCGCTATGTATATTCCAGCTATCCGGCACGATTCACCCAGTTTGCCCGCCGGGTCTTTCATGTGGATTATCCGGATTATGACGAGGAGCATATCATTCAGGAGGGCATTTACCGGCTGGAGCAGTTCTTTATCCGGCTGGGACTGCCTGTGTCCACGGCGCAGCTGAATATGTCCCATGAAGTGATGGAGAGGCTGGCAGAACAGGCCGTCTATAAATCCCCCACCAAAGGACGGTTCCGTAAGCTGACAAAGGAGGATCTGGTGAAGATTCTGGAGATGGCTCAGGGAAAATCGTAAGTTTCCCTTGTTTTTCCACGGAATCGGAAGTATAATCAGAGCAAAGAGGAAACAGGGAGGGTCAGGATGCTTCAGAATGAACGAAAGCAGTATATTCTTGAGCTGATCAACCGGGACAGAATTGTGCGTGCCGCGGATCTTGTAGAGCGGCTGGGCGTGTCCATGGAAACCATTCGCCGGGATCTGGAGGAGCTGGAAAAGGCCGGAAATCTGCGCAGAGTCTACGGCGGGGCGGTTCTGGGCACGATTTACAGTCCGGAACCCTCCTACTATAACCGGGAGGTGACCCACGCAGCCCAGAAACGGGCAATCGCCGCCGCGGTGTATAACCTGATCGAGGACGAAGACACCCTGTTTCTGGACGGCGGCACGACCCTGATGGAGGTGGCGCGCTGCATTGCGGCCGGGAACAAGCAGGTCACCGTCATCACCAACGCCATCCAGATTTCCTGCGAGGTGGTCAAGAATGAATTTTGCGGCGCGATTCTGCTGGGCGGTGCCCTGACCCGGGGAGAGCCCCTGATCTCCGGTGCCATTGCCAGCAGCAATCTGATGCACTTTCATGCAAACAAGATCATTCTGGGTGCGGCGGGCGTGTCCCTGCGCTATGGCGTTACGGACCATTCCTTCGTGATCGGCTCTCTGAAGCGGGAAATGATCAGTCGGGCGGATCAGGTGATCTGTGTGGCGGATTTCAGTAAATTCAACCAGACCGCCGCTAACTGCATTTGCCCGACCTCCAATCTGAACGTACTGGTAACGGATTGGCTCACGGATGATGCCGTGTGTGGACAGTACACCTCCGCCGGGGTTCGGGTCATCAAGGCACCGGAACCAAGAAGCTTCAATTTGTAACAAAAGATTCCCCGCCGGACTGATTCCGTTGAACCAGTTCGGCGGGGCCTTTTTATGTGGCTATATCCCAACACGGCATTTTTCCGGAACAGTTTCACGGCGCCTGTATGTCAGGGCTGTTCCGGGTTTTCCTCCGGGGCGGCTGCCGCCTCTGCCTTTGCTTTCTCCGCGGCTGCCAGCCGGTTGACTGCCAGCTTTGCCGGGTCGTGGGGGCGGAAGTGCTGCACGAGGAGAACGACGGTGGCAGCGATACAGCTGACGGCGGCCAGCACCTGACTGACTCGGAAGGGACCCCAGTACAGGCTGTCCATCCGCAGTCCCTCGATCATGGTTCTGCCGAGGCCATACCACGCGCAGTAGCCCAGCACAATTTCTCCGTCGTACTTCTTTTTCTTCGACAGGAAGTGCAGAATCACGAAGCCGATGAGATTCCACACGGATTCATACAGAAAGGTGGGGTGGTAGTATTCCGTCACGCCGGTGACGGTATTGTAAAGTCCCATGCGGGTGAAGCCCTCCGTAGCGGCGCCGAAGGCCTCCCGGTTGAAGAAGTTGCCCCAGCGTCCCATGGACTGCCCAATCAGAAAGCCGAGGCTCACAAGATCCAGCAGGGCAGGGAGGGAACACTTTTTGATTTTGCAGAACAGCGCCACGCCAATGGCCGCGCCCAGCACGCCGCCGTAGATGGCAAGCCCGCCCTCCCAGATGTACAGCACGGAAATGGGGTTATTTTGATACTGGGACCAGGAGAAAGCGCAGTAGTACGCCCGGGCGCAGAGAATGGCGAAGGGAGTGACCCACAGGACGCCGTCCAGCAGGGTATCCTCGTCCAACCCGGCCTGACGGCTGCGCTTGCAGGCGTAGTATACCGCCAGCATCAGCCCGCAGGCAATGATCAGCCCGTAGAAGTGGATATACAGCGGCCCGACGGAAAATCCCCGGGGCGGGTTCAGACTGATCCCCAGAGCGGGAAAGGAAATCACGGAATAATTGGCGGGATTCATAAAAAGACCTCCTGAGAAAAGTGAAAAATAACTGCGGCGCCGAGAGCCGTGTTATATTGCGGGTTCGGCCACAGAATCAATGACGGACAGGGCACAGCGGTCCGGCTTTACCACCCGGGCAAGGAAGGCAAGAACCTCTTCCGGGGTGATATCCTGATAGATGGCAGGGAAGCGGAAGTAATCGAAGCCCGCAAAGTGGTAGGCACACAACCGGAAGCAGGTGCCGTCGAAGCTGTCCAGTCCCTTGATCCGCCGCCCCAGGGCACTGCGCTTCATGCGGAGAAAATAGTCCGCCCCGATGCCTTCCCGGAGCAGCGCCTCCGCCCGGCTCAGAACAGCTTCCCGCACCCGTTCCGGCTCCTCACTGTCGCCGGAGCACAGCAGCATGGCGCAGCCGTCGGCGCAGTCAAAGCCACCGCCGAAGGAGCTGTCGATGATGCCGGATTCGTACATTTGCAGATACAGTTGGGAGGACTCGCCGAACAGTGCCTCTGCCGCCAGATCGGCGGCAATCTCCTGCCGGATGGCCGCTTCCCCCTGCCCGACGCTCTCGCACTTGAAGCCCAGACAGAAGGTGGGCATGGCGATGTCCATGGCACACCGGGTCAGACCCTCCGGGCAGGTCATGGCTTCCTCCGGCATGGGGAACTTTACACCCATGGGACGCACCGCATCCGAAAGCACCTGCCGGACAAGTTCCGGAATCTCCCCGGGATCCTCGTCCGCGATCACGCACAGACAGCAGTTTCCGGGGGTATAAAATGCCCGGTGGCACAGCTCCAGAGTCTCGTGGGTGATTTCCCGGATGGACTCCCGGCTTCCCAGAATGGGAACCCGGATGGGGTGTTCCCGGAACATGGCGGCCATGAGCCGGTCAAAAATCACACTGTCCGGGCTGTCCAGATTCATGCCGATCTCCTGATCGATAATGCCCCGCTCCTTTTCCACACTTTCGGCGGTGAAGTAGGGGGTAAAGACGAACTCGGTCAGCAGCCGGAGGCATGCCGAAAAATTTTCCGTGCAGGAAAAGTAGTAGGCGGTCATGTCATAGCTGGTAAAGGCATTTACATTGGCGCCCAGCTGGGCAAACTCGGCGGATACGTCCCGGTTACCGGGCATGTCGAAGAGCTTGTGCTCCAGATAGTGGGCAGTCCCGGCGGGGACATGGTATGCAGTCCCGTCCAGCGTAAAGTCCGTGTGCACCGAGCCAAAGTCCACGGCAAGGTAGCACAGCTTTTTGGAAAAGCCCTTCCGGGGAACGACCATCACCGGCAGACCGCAGGGGAGGGTGTCCCGGAAAATGGTTTCGTCCAGCTGTTCGTAGCGGGTCTCGGTCATGAGCGGTCTCCTTTCAGAAAATAGGTGCTGTGGAGCGTCACGCTTTGGGCGGCGGCAATTACCTGCTCCCGGGTGACCGCCTGCAGATCCGCAATGGCGGCGTCCACAGACCGGTGGTTCCCACTGAGCAGTCCGCTGAAGCCGTAGCTTTCCAGCGCTCCCGGGGAATCCGGTACGGCGCGCAGCGCGGAGATCAGCGCCTGCCGGGCACTGGACAGCTCCTGCCCGGAAATTTCGCCGTCCTGACAGGCTTTCAGCTGGCGGAGGATCTCCTGCCGGGTGGCAGGTTCCCTGTCAAAATCAATGCCCGCCGACACAAGGACAATGCCCTTGGTGCCGTAGTAGGAGGAGCCTACGCTGTAGCACAGGGAAAGCTTCTCCCGGACATTCTGGAAAAGTTTGGAGGTCATGCCGCCGCCGAAAACCGTGTTCATCAGCTGCATGGCGGCGTACTCCGGCGTCCGAAGGGTGGCGGGGGTCACAAAGCCCATGCAGAGCTTGCCCTGCGCCACGTCCAGTGCTTCCGTGACCTCCTGTCCCGGGGCCTGCCGGAAGCCGGTCTGGGGCGGCAGCGCCGCCTCCCGTCCGGTAAGCTTCAGACGATCCCGCAGAAGCTCCGCCACCTGCTGTCCTGGCTGGCTTCCCACGTAGAAGATCACAATGGGACTGTCTGTGAGAACCTGCCGGTAGTGGGCATACAGCCCCTGAGGCGTAATGGCTTCCACCTGTTCCGGTTCCCCCAGCCGGGGAATGCCGAAGCTGTCCTCCCGGCACATGATCCGCAGCAGCCTGCCCGCGGCGTAGATCCGCTTGTCATTCCGGTCGGACTGAATGGTGGAAATGAGGTTTTTCTTTTCGCTCTCCACATATTCCGGCAGGAATCCTCCGTCCTGCAGCAGAGGTTCGTGCAGCAGTTCCGCAAGGAAATCCACTGCGCCCTCCAGCACCCGGTCTCCCGGCAGGGCAAACCGGTCGTCCAGAAAGCTCAGGTATATGCCCGCCGCCTGTAAATCTCCCACCCGCCGGGACATGGGACTGACCGCCGCACCGTACAGATCGTCCAGCCGGGCGGTAATGGTGCGCAGGTCCGGGTGCTGCCGCGTGCCCCGTAATAGCACCGATGGGATGAGCGCATTCTGACTGACGGTATTTTCCTGCATGGGTGTGACCCAGTGCAGGCTCAGACACCCCTGCTTGAACCGGGTGTCCCTGCGGCAGTGCAGAGATACCCCGGGCAGCAGAGAAAAGGTTTCAAACATACAAGTCCTCCTGACAGGAACCGCATTCCGTCTCCCATGAATGGAAGAGGTGTTCTTATTGTTGCACACTTTCCCGTATTATAACAAATCTGCCGGAAGGTTTCAATGGAAGATTCCCGCAAAATCCCCGATTGATACAGATCCATCGCCGGGAACCAAGGGGCGGACGGTCATACAGAGATTCGACGCCTGATTTGCGGCAGCGGCGGCACTCGTTGTCGGGCAAGAAATGGGGCTGCTGCAAAAAAGAATTTTGCAGCAGCCCCGAGATGTAGTGGACTTACCAGATTGAAGCAGCAGATGAAATCACTGCTCAATAAGGGATCGAATGATGTCTCTACCGGATTCCGGCGTTTTCAGGAGCTTCATCGGCAGAGACAGACAAACTCTCCATGATTGCACGAACGGAATTGTTTTTTCTTCTAAGGCACCACCGCACAATTGCGTCTGCGAGTCTCCGCCGCCTTTTTGCCCCACTTCTTCAGTTTGAAAAACGAGAAATACATACAGTATTCCTTC
>ERZ857629.1321-NODE-1321-length-27808-cov-4.362015_pt1 | contig 27808 bp, 37 predicted proteins | sample MGYA00519700_ERZ857629 | MGnify/ENA primary metagenome ERZ857629 (study PRJEB31778, sample SAMEA3449351) | human gut metagenome | biome: human gut; feature: human-associated habitat; material: faeces | place: United Kingdom | collected 2010/2012 ...
AACGAAGAATAAAATTAAAAAAATTAAAATTGAAAATTCTTCTATATATATTATTTTAATATTTATTTTAATTTTATTTTAATATATAAAGAAAGAGGTACTGAACTGTGGTTCAGTCAGTACTGAACTGTGGTTCAGTTGACACTGAACTGTAGTTCTGTGGAAAACTTTTTAAACGAGTAGTAAAAAATGTGGAAAATGGGAGGAATGATTAAAAATGGAAAACTATTTAAAACTACCAAATTGGATTTTATACGATAATAAACTAACGCCAACAGAAAAAATGTTATTTGCTTTAATATTGCATTATAGTGAAGTAACTGGATTTTGTACTTTAACAAGTAATGACTATGCGTTAATTTTAAATGTATCTGATAGAACAATACACACATCAATACAAAAATTAAAAGAATTGGATTATATTGATACTAGAATATGTGGTGCTAAAACAGGAATAATGCGTGTAATAGTACCAAATTATACAAAAATTGAAAAAATGGAGGATTTATGGAACAAGAAAATAAATTAGAAAAAGTACTCAATGTGTTACGCGAGGCATATTTTAAAAAAGATTTAGAACTTTTATACTATGCAAAATTTAGATATCAAGAGATGTTAAGAGCAATGGAACGACTATTGCCGTATGAATACACTAAATTATACACAAGCGATTTAAATAAATTTGAAATAAAAGAACTATTGAATAAAACGGAATTTTATTTATATAAAATTAGTGTTGAAAAAATGGAAGTGAATTATGGACAAGCTTAAAATTATTAGAGAATACGAACGATTTTATTTGACTAAAAGTTCTAAAGGTTATTGTGAATGCTTTAATAAAAGTGATGTAATTATAACCAATGATGGCGTCTTTAAGAAAATCAAAGAATATAACTATAGAGGTGGTGTTCCAACACCAAAAGGAAAAATTAATAAAAGTTTTAATGAATTTGGAGGATTACTGCAGAAACATAGAACGAAAAGGAAGGAGGTGTTGTTGTGGAAGCATTAGTGGAAGCATTATTAGCATTCTGGCCATTGTTTTTAAAATTTCTTTTACTAGGTTCTGCGCTTTGGGGTTCGTTTCTTATAGCATATTGTTTATTAAGGTTTGGGAGGTCAAAAAAATGAATAATTTTATAAATTTTTTAATATTTATGGTAACTAGTTTTATAGTTTTTGATGGTGCAACTAAGTTAATAGACTATTTTTTAAGAAAAATAAAACTAGCTGAAAAAATGTTTAACAGAATAGGATTTGTTAAAATTAACAAGGGTGATGAATCGATATACTACGAATTTAAATGTTTTGACGGCTCTAGTGCTGCAGTAATATTCGATTTAGACAACTTTTGCTATGAAATCTATAACACAGAAATTGATGGTCACATACATGGTGCTATTACAAGACAATTATATGAACTTGGGTGGATTTAATAATTAGATTAGATTATTTAAAAATAGTAAAAATAATTGTAATAACTACAATGGTGATAGTATTTAAAAGGTTTATGGCAATGATTGGATTTTATTGTTGAAAGACTGAAGGAGGATTTATGGAACAAGAAAATAAATTAGAAAGGAGAGTTTTTGAGAATATTATGAAAATATTTACTAGAAAAGAACCTGTGTATGAATATGAATTTATATACAATGGTGAAAAGATGATAGCTGATAGATGTGATAGTCGCTTGTGTATAAAAGATGGACGAACTTACGAAAATGTACAATGGACTAGACAAAGTGTTGGTTATGAAGATGTAGATTATACACCATTAGTTTTACCTATATTGATATTTATTGGATTTTGGCTATTGGTAGATATATCGATGTCATTATTTAAAAGAACGGAAGCCACTAAAATATAAGTGGTTTTTTCTTTTTCCTCTCTTCCACTCTTCCCTGTAACCCTTTACACCAACACACCAATACAAAAAAAATAAACTCTTATATACGTAGTATATAAGAGTTTATTTTTTGTATTTGGAAATTCGCTTAAATTGTGTTAAATAGTGTCAAGTTGTGTATAGGTCTCAAACACTTTAGTTTCGTATTTTTCAGTCATATCGTATGAATTAAAATAAGCCCAAGTTTTAGGATTAAAGAATGAGAAACTATTTTCCTTGTCCCACTCAAAGAATTCTACTATTTGTCCATTAATTAGGTCCATATTCTTTTTAATAGCTAGAGCATTAATCTTGAATGGTATTTTTGACTTTTTAAGCATAATAAGTCTTGTTGTTAATTCTCTAAATTTGTTGTCGACATCGTTATAAGCTTGTGAAAATAACCATATATCAACACCATAATGTCTGTGCTTCTTTAAAAATCTTATTTGTGAATCACTTAAGTTGTGCATCCAGTTACGATTAGATAATTCGCTTCCAGCTTCATCGATTATTAACGTACAATCTTGAAGCAAATATTTACCTATGTCTTTTAAATCAAGTTTATATGCACCTCTAATAGGTACATTTGAATATATAGGCTTATTCGTTTTCAAACTATCTCTAACAAGATTTGCGGCTTCAGTAGTTTTCCCAGTTCCTGGTGGGGCGAAAACTTGGACAAATTTGTTAGGTGGTCTGCAGATAATTTTCTCTGCGTTTTTAAATGCTAAATATATTTCAAGAATAAGAAAAGGAATAAATAGAATGATTTTAATCATTTTCTTGTAATTCCTCCAACATATCTAAATTATCATAGAACTTGTCCTCTTTTTCTTCTTCAGCTTCAGAACCATAAATAATATCATGTTTTTCTTTTAATTCATTGTAGTATTTTGTTTCCATTTCATGTAGCTTAATGCGTTCTTTTTTGTCCATTTTTCTAATAGTTTTATATGCAATAAAATTAGTTGCAAGACAAGTAAAAACGATTAAAGCAAGTTCAATTAATATTGATATCATTTAAAAAACGCCCTCCTTTTTTTGAATATAAATTTCATAACTCTATATGTTAAATAAATAAAAAACAATATAAACATATAAGCAAATACATTAGCTACTAAATATGTTGCTAAATAGGCTGGATTTTCTACACTTAAAGTTAAACCTAAACTAGTAATTAATTCTTCAAATTGTGTTTGATTTATTATTAAAATTTGTTTAATGTCTATTAGTCTTTCCATGCGTTATTCATACCTCCTAAAAACAATTGTACTGGTAATACCACAACACAATAAAGTAGTGCTAGTATTGTGATTAAATCAAAGAATATATACACGAATCCAAAATCACTAAACATAGGTAACAGCTCGACCCAAAAATTATGTATGAATTCCATTATTCATCACCTCCAATTAATCCAAACGCGTCAAAAATCAAGTACAATGAAGTTATTATAAAAACAAATGCTAAAACAACTTTACCTATAGGCACCATTTGTCCTGGTTCCCACTCAATTTGAAACAAAAATATTTCATTAATAAACCTTGCTACCATTCCAAGATAACTTTCTATTACTTCTACCATCTTAACCCCTCACAATCTTTACTACTATTAAAGCACTTATAATTATTAAGGCATATGACATTATTTTGTCGAATGGTGCGGGTAGGAATGAAAATATTAAACTAACTATATCTATGAAACCGACAAATAAATCTTTTATTTTAACAACTGCGTCTGATACACTGTCCCATAGTTCTTTTATACCTAACACCATTATTTACGCACCGCCTTTATGATTCTAGATATAATAAAAATACAAAATAAACTAATTATACATGCTCTAATCCAAATATTCAACTTATTAAAAAAATTAATAATTATTTTAAAAAATGAAATTATAAAATCTTTTATAGCTCCAACGAAAGCTTTAACCATTTTAACTATTCCTGGTCCGTTGTCTAAATCATTCATATCAACTTGTTCCAGTAGTTCTTTTTCGACTATATTAGTGTATTTATCATCAAAGTTGGGTATGGTTGGCGTTTCTTCTGGTTTTTTAGTAAAACCACCCTCCCATTTTGGGTGATAATAACCTTCGTTTATTACTGAATATTGACCCAAGAAAACGCGTATATATTTGGTTTCAAAAGAATTGTATGTGTCATTAGTAATGGTCCAGTTATAATTAATGTCATTTACTATATTAGAATTAATCATGTATGTAATATTTGGGTGTATATCTCTAAATTTTTCAATATTACTAAAATCTAAAGTAGTTTTAATAATCTTGTTACCATTATGGTCATAGTCATTTAATTCTTTTATTGATATTTTATTATTGTTGGTTATATAGCCAATCGGTACACTATATACACCTTTTAATACTGGATTACTTAAATCATCATTTTCTATTAATTGATAGTATATTGGTACACTATCGAACGCGTGCTTGATTGTAGCTTTTTTTGTTTCCTGGTTAAATTCTGCAGTGTATTCAGTTTGATTATTTACATCGTTACCATAGTACAATTTATACTTTGAATCGTAGTGTTCGCCTAGGTCAAAGTCAACTAGGTAATAGCTTCTGTCGTTTTCTGTATCGTTAAACAAAGTGTTTGTTATGTCCAAAAGATGTATTTCGTTTTTTGAATATACTATCACACCACCACGACTATAATTAACACTACTACTTAGAATCACACGACTTAATAGTGGTTTTAGTTTACTTGGGTCGCTTACTATCTCTGTACTTGTAAGTTCTTCAGTGTAGTCATAAGCTGCACCCCATGCGTCTAGTCCTTTATAATCCCATGAGTTACCATCTGAAGAAAGATTGTACAAGTAAACTGAGCGATTGTTATTTGATGGTGAACCAAACATGATACTATTAGCTGATATAAATAGTTCTACAGTGTCACCATCTGTTATGTATTTACTAGGGTACACAACTAATTTTACATTTCTATTATTGTCTTTATAAATCAAATATGCACTACCATATTTGGTCGGTACATCTGGGTATTTGCTTCCATCATTACCAGTTAAAGCATTAACTTTAATTCCTGGAATAAATATTGTCATTAACATTAATGCACCTATTAAAGGTGTCTTAATTCTTTTAAATAAATCTTTTATTTTATTAATAAAAATCTCCTCCTAACTAAAAAGAGAGGTAGTCCTCCTACCTCCCATGATTTACATTAATCGAATTATTAGCTTTAATTATCGTACTATCCTACATGTTTTTTTCTTAAGAATAGTTTATATGCTAAACCAATAGCAGCACCAGCTAATGGAATACCAATGATAAGCTTACCTGCTGGTTGTGCCCATAATGAAGTAAAGAAATTACCTGACATAGTCATAAAACCAGATAAAACATTTCCTGCTTCAGTAAAGATGTTACTAGTTGTTAATGTTCCTGCTTCTTCTAATAATGGCATTGTCTTACCTCCTTTCTATTGTATAGGGTTCCCTAATTCTGGGTTACCAGATTTAAAAAAAATTGTCAATAGTTTTTTATTGATTTAAAACTATTGACAAAAAAACTTGTGCTTGACAAGGAAAATATTTCATTTTATAATGTAGACAAGAAGGAGGTGAATTTGACAAAATTTTGCTTTTATGTATAATATCACACACAAAAAGGAGTGATATTGTATGAATAACACAATAAAAGAAGTTTATCAAAACTATCTTGAATATTCTAAATTAAAGAATAAATTAACTACAGTACAACATGAATATTACAAATTTATTAATTATGTGATTCCGTTTTTCGGTAACAAAAAAATAGGGGATATAACAAAGAATGATTTTATTTCTTTTCAAGCCTCTTTATTAAACCTTGATTATAGCAATAGTTTTTATAGTGATATGAACTCATTATGTAAAAAGTTTTGGACATATTTAAATCTAATATATGATGTTGAAAACTTGTCAGTAAGAGTAGGGAACATTCAAAATAAAAACACAAGAGTTGTTAAAGAAAAACAAACTTGGACAAAAAAAGAATTTAAAAAATTCATTAATAAAGTCGATGACCCTATTTATCACGCATTATTCGACACATTATTCTATACTGGAATAAGAAAAGGCGAAGCATTAGCTCTAAAAATCAGTGATTTAAAATGTAATTACATTTCAATTAGTGGAACATTAACAAAAGAATGTTTCAATGGTAAAAGAATAATTACTTCTCCAAAATCAAGAACATCAATAAGAAATGTACCAATCGACTTAATATTGTTAAAAGAATTAAAACACTTAATTGAATATTACAAAAAGAATTATCCTGATTATAATGAAGATTTCTTTCTATTTGGAGGTAATAAACCTATATCAACAACAACGTTAGAGCGAAAAAAAAACGAATATTGCAAACTTGCTGAAGTTAAACAAATTCGAATTCATGACTTAAGACATAGTCATGCAACCATTTTATACAATAAAAATGTTAAAGTCAAGACTATTCAAGAAAGATTGGGACATGCGGATATATCTACTACATTAAACACTTATGTTCATACTGATATTAAAGAACAAAAAAGATTGATTAAGAAAATCAATCTCCTACGAATGTTCCACTGATTAATTTAACTAAACTTTGCGGTGTTGGATTAAATTAATCAGTCTATCAAAAAGGTAAACAAGTTTTTTGTGTACCATTTTTGCAATACTTTGGTGCGAGTGAAGGGACTCGAACCCCCATGCCGTAAAGCGCTAGATCCTAAGTCTAGTGCGTCTACCAATTTCGCCACACTCGCACAAATAGTGGTGGACCCTGTAGGACTCGAACCTACGGCCGCCCGGTTATGAGCCGGAAGCTCTAACCAACTGAGCTAAGGGTCCATGTGCGTATTACTCATTAATAATAACACATTTATTAATTTTATGCAATATATTTATTAAAAATAATTAAAAAAACAAGAAAATTAATTAAAAATTATTTCTGAAACGACAAAAATAGGCGCAATAGAAACAAATATAGTTGTAGATTAATATGATATCATCAAATAAAAAAGCAAAAAAACATCATAAAAAATGAATAAAAATGAATAAATTTGTGAAAAAATCAGCTACAATAACATTATTAAAAAATTGTTACAAATAAATGTAAAAATTTATTGACATAATGATAAAAGTGTGGTATTATAACGCATATCAAAAGGAAAACGGGGAGGAATGTTTATGAAAAAAATTACTACATTCGAAGATATTAAAAAAATTATAGGAAAAAAAGTAAGACTAACAAAAACAGGTATTGCTGCATTAAGTTTAGCAGGAGTTACATTGTTGACTACTGCATGTGGCTCTAAAAACACAAAAACACAAGCTGCAACAAATTCTGATAAAGCAGCAGTTGTTGAAGTTGAAATTACACCACTTACTAAAGACAACTTTGAAACTGAATCAGCTGAATTATTAAAATCATTAAGTGAAAAAGGATTAGATGTAAGACCAGAATTAATCGATTCAACATTAAGAGTAGTAAATCAAAGTCACTTTGTTAAAGCAGATTATGATGCAATTTTTGGAAAAGACTACGATGTCGTTAAAGATGTTGAAAATTCACTAAATTTAAGAAGTATGATTAGAACTCATAACTTTAAATCAGATGTTGAACACCAAATCACTTATGCTCAATTTAGTTATGACACATTCGACTATGCAATTTTAAATAAATTAGATGATTTAAATATGAATTTAGTAAAAGCAACAAGAAATGTTGATGAAAACACTGATCAAACAGTAAACGATGTAATAGTTGCTGCAGAACCATTCTTTGTTCGTGGAGCAACTATTAAAGTGGGAGATAAAGACTACGCAAAATTAAATCTTACTCCAGGAGCACAATTATGGAGTGAAGCAATTGGACTTAATATTATTGATGAAACAAACTTATATGACAATGATGCAATTTCTAAAAATGTTGAGTTACTAGTTCAAAGCGATAAAGGCATGGATAAATGCACAAAAGAATTACATCTATTAAGAACAAATTTAGGTTCAGTGCTAGAAAGCCAAGATAGATTAAAAGCATATTATGCAACTTTCAAAGAAGGTTCAGAAAATAAAGAATTAACAAAAGAACAACAAGAAAAATTAGGTTTAATTAAACTATCATTAGGAAGAGAAATTTTAATTCAAAATATTCAAAACGAGTGTCAAGGAGTAGCATCACTTCCACACATCATGAATTTCGATAGTACTTGTGTAGAAGTAGAAAAAGATTCAACTAAGTAAAAAAGTCGAAAATGCTTATAAAACAAACAAAATAATATTTCAAATCAAGCGATTAATTCGCTTTTTTTGTTTACTAAATACATAATTATGATATAATATATTATAGGTGATGATAAATGAAAATATATAATACATTAACTAAACAAATTGATGAATTCAAACCACACGATGGAAATAATGTTAAAATGTATACATGTGGTCCAACAGTTTACCACTTTGCCCACATTGGAAACTTAAGGACATATATTTTTGAAGACATTTTTGAAAAAGGTCTAAATTATTTAGGTTATAATGTAAAACGTGTTATGAATATAACAGATGTCGGTCATTTAACTAGTGATTCTGATACTGGTGAGGATAAAATGTTAAAAGGTGCTAGAAGAGAACATAAAACTGTCTATGAAATAGCCGACTTCTATACAAAAGCATTTTTCGAAGATACTAAAAAATTAAATATCAAAAAACCAGAAACAGTAGAAAAAGCATCAGACCACATTGATTTTTACATAAAGATGATTGAAAAATTAATTGAAAAAGACTATGCGTACTTATCTAATGGAAATGTTTATTTTGATATTTCAAAGGCGAATGATTATTATAAATTATCAGGAAAATCGTCAAACGACTTAATCGTCGGTGCAAGAGAAGATGTAGATTTAGACATACACAAAAAAAATCCAGCTGATTTCGTATTATGGTTTACAACATCAAAATTTGAAAATCAAGCAATGGTATGGGATAGCCCATGGGGCGTAGGATATCCAGGATGGCACATCGAATGTTCAGGAATATCAATCCAATTTTTAGGTGAATATTTAGATATCCATTGTGGTGGAGTAGATAATATATTCCCACACCATACAAATGAAATTGCTCAATCTGAAGCATATCTAGGTCATAAATGGTGTCCATATTGGGTTCATGGTGAGCACTTAAATGATCAGAGTGGAAAAATGAGCAAAAGTAATGGTGAATTTTTAACGTTATCTTTATTAGAAGAAAAAGGATATAATCCATTAGTATATAGATTATTCTGTTTACAATCACATTATAGAAATCAATTAGTATTTAGTTATGATGCTTTAGACACAACTAAAAATACATATCAAAAATTAAAAAATAAGATAAATACGCTTAAAGATTCAGAAAATCAAATAGATGAAAGTGCATTTAATAAATATCAAGAAAAATTTAAAGATGCAATTTCAAATGATTTAAATACATCATTGATGCTTACAACTCTATATGATGTATTAAAAGCCGATATAAATGATGATACAAAATTAAAATTAATATCATCATTTGATACAGTTTTATCATTAGATTTATTAAAAACAGATGAAGCCAATTCTACAAATAATTTAGATAAAGAACTTCTAAAACATATAGAAGAAAAAATCGAAGAAAGAAAACAAGCAAAACAAAATAAAAATTTTGAGTTAGCAGACAAAATAAGAGATGAATTATTAAATGAAGGAATAATTATAAAAGATACCCGTGAAGGAGTAACATATGAGGTGATTAAATGATTTATGGATTAGAGAATATACTAACACTAACACTATTTATTATAGGATTTATAATAGTCTTATATGCTCAAATAAAAATCAATTCAACTTATGGAAAATATAAAAATATAAAACTAAATAAAAACATTTCAGGGCAAGAAGTAGCAAGAATGATTTTGGATAGTAATGGAATGAATAATATACATGTAGTTGAAACCCAAGGAGAATTAACTGACCATTATGATCCAAGAAGAGAAGTAGTAAGATTATCTAAACAAATATTTCATGATAATGCTATAGCAAGCGTTGCTGTAGCAGCACATGAGGTAGGACACGCTATTCAAGATAAAGAAAACTATATCTTTATGAAAATTCGCTCAATTCTTGTACCGATAGTGAACTTTATAACTTATATAGGCTACATTGTAGCATTTATATCATTATTAGCAGGAATAACAGGCTATTTAAAAGTGAGTATTATAATCATTCTAGCTGCATTATTATTTCAATTAGTAACACTACCAGTTGAATTTGATGCTTCGAAAAGAGGAAGAGAACAACTAGTAAAATTAGGAGTAATTGATGGAAGTGAGGAAAAAGGCGTAAAAAAAATGCTTGATGCTGCGGCATTTACCTATGTAGCTTCATTTATATCTTCATTGTTAAACCTATTGAGGCTAATAATAATGTTAAGGGATAGAGATTAAAATAAATGGATGGAGTATTATTAGTAAAAAAATCAAAAGGAATGACGAGTAGAGATGTCGTAAATGAAGTATCTCGTATTTTAAAAACAAAGAAAATAGGACATACCGGAACACTAGACCCACTAGCAGAAGGAGTCCTAGTTTTATGTATTAACAAAGGAACTAAATTAGTTTCATTGTTAACAGAACATGATAAAACATATATTGCTACATGTCTCTTAGGAGTAAATACTGAAACATTAGATATAGAAGGGAAAATATTGAGTGATACTAATACATATTTTACTAACGATGAAATTAAAGAAGTATTAACTAATTTTCCAAAAACATATTTACAGGAAGTTCCTATTTATTCAGCGGTCAAAATAAATGGGAAAAAACTATATGAATATGCCAGAAATAATCAAAAAATAGAATTACCAAAGCGAAATGTAAATATATATAGTTTAAAATTAATCAAAACAACTCAACAAAACCAACACACATCATTTTCATTTGAAACTAGTGTTAGTAAAGGAACTTACATTAGAAGTTTAATTAAAGATATAGCCAAAAACTTAGGTACAACTGGAATAATGACAGAATTATTACGAACAAAACAAGGTGATTTTTCTATTGATGAATGTTTTACAATTGATAATATAAAAGATGGTAATTTCAAGTTAATATCGATTGAAGAAGTTCTTAAAAATGAATTAACATATGAAATAGATGACGATTTGTATAAAAAAATAATTAATGGAGCAGTGTTATCAGATAAATATTGTGAAAACAATAAAAATAGAGTAGTTTTTACTAAAAATGGTAAAGTAATTGCTATATATAAACACTACAAAGATAATTTAATCAAACCTGACCAAATGTTTTTATAAATATTTCAAAAAAACAAGGAAAAATGATTGCATATTTTTAAAATATAGTGTATATTATTAATGTACTTATTTCTAAGTTAGAAACACTCCGATTTTATCTTGGAATTAAGCGAATTAAATGAAAGGAGAAATTATGGCTTTAACAAAAGAAAGAAAAGCTGAAATCGTAAAAAAATTTGGTACTGACGCTAATGATACAGGAAGCATCGAAGTACAAGTTGCGATTTTAACTGAAGAAATCAAAAATTTAACAGAACATTCAAAAGAACATATTCATGACCATCATTCACGTCGTGGATTACTTAAAAAAGTAGGTCAAAGAAGAAGTTTGTTAAACTATTTGTTCAAACATGATGTTCAAAGATATCGTAAATTAATCAAAGAATTAAATTTAAGAAAATAATAAGTAGGCACTCTTTTTTGAGTGTCTTTAGTTTATATAAGGAGGTAAAAATGAAAAAAGTATTTGAATTAGATTTTAGAGGAAGAAAATTAGTAGTTGAAAATGGAGAATTGGCAAAGCAAGCCCATGGTTCAGTTTTAGTAAGATATGGAGATACAGTAATACTATCAACAGCTGTAGTATCAAAAAATGCTAATATTTTATCAGATTTCTTTCCATTAATGGTTTTATATCAAGAAAAATTATATTCTGTAGGTAAAATACCTGGTGGATTTATCAAAAGAGAAGGAAGACCAACAGATGCTGCAACTCTAGCAGCTAGAATGATAGATAGACCAATGCGTCCTTTATTTCCGGAAGATTTTAGAAATGAAGTACAAGTTGTAAATACAGTATTATCAGTTGATAATGATAACTCTCCAGAACTAACAGCCATGTTTGGTTCATCACTATGTACATGTATTTCAAAAATACCATTCTCTGGACCAATAGCAGGAGTTAAAGTTGGACGAGTTGATGGAAAATTCATCATAAATCCAACTCAAGAAGAACTAGAAATATCAGATATAGATTTAACTGTAGCTGGAACTAAAAATGCTATTAATATGGTTGAAGCAGGTTCAAAAGAAGTTAGCGAAGAAGATATGCTAGAAGCACTAATGTTTGGTCACGAAGCTGTTATAGAATTATGTGAATTCCAAGAAAAAATCATCGCTGAAATAGGCGGAGAAAAGATGGAGTATGAAAAACTAGAAATAGAAGACAATTTAAAAGAAAGAATCAAAGAATTAGCAAGCACTAAATTAGATAGTGCGATGCGTATTAAAGGTAAAGCTGAAAAATACGAAGCAATCGACTCAGTTAAAGAAGAAATTGTAAACAAATATATAGAAGAAAATAACAGTTTAGATAAAGAAGAATTAAATATTTTATTAACTAAAGTAAAATTAGTTTTAGAATCGATTGAATATGATATATTTAGAGCAATAACTGTTAATGAAAAAACTAGAGCAGATGGAAGAGCAATGACAGAAATTAGGCCACTTTCTACCGATATAGACTTACTTCCAAGAACTCATGGTAGTGCTTTATTTACAAGAGGTGAAACTCAAGCCTTAGCTGTAACTACGCTAGGTGCATTAAATGAATATCAAGTATTGGATGGAATAAGTTTAGAAGCAGAAAAACATTTTATGCTACATTACAATTTCCCACAATTTTCAGTAGGAGAAACAGGTCGTTATGGTTCTCCAGGAAGAAGGGAAATTGGACATGGCGCACTAGGTGAGAGATGTTTAAAACAAGTAATGCCATCTGAGGAAGAATTTCCATATACCGTTAGAGTTGTATCAGAAATATTAGAATCAAATGGAAGTTCAAGTCAAGCAACAATTTGTGCTGGTTGTATGAGTCTTATGGCTGCTGGAGTTCCTATAAAAGCACCAGTTGCTGGAATTGCTATGGGATTAATTACATCAAGTGATGGTAATGATTATACAATATTGACTGATATTCAAGGGATGGAAGACCATTTAGGAGATATGGATTTCAAAGTAGGAGGAACAAGAAAAGGTATTTGTTCACTACAAATGGATATTAAAATTAAAGGTATTACAAAACAAATATTAAAGGAAGCTCTAGAGCAAGCAAAACAAGCACGCATGGAAATATTAGATGTAATGGAAAAACAAATCTCTAAACCAAGAAGTGAAGTTAGTAAATATGCTCCAAAAACAATGATTTTTATGATTAATCCAGATAAGATTAAGGATGTCATTGGAAAAGGTGGAGAAATGATTACTAAAATTATTCTTGAAGCAAGCAATGTAACATCTGTAAACGATGTAAATGCAGTAAAAGTCGATTTAGAAGATGATGGAAAAGTTATAATTTACCATACTGATAAAGAAATAATTGAAAAAACCGCACAAATGATTAAGGATGTTGTAAAAGAAGTAGAAAAAGACAAAATTTATACCGGAAAAGTTGTTAAAGTAGAAGAATTTGGATGTTTTGTCGAATTATGGCCAGGATGTGAAGGATTAGTTCATGTTTCACAGTTAGCTGCTGATAGAGTTGAAAAACCAAGTGATGTAGTTAAAGTAGGAGATGAAATTTTAGTTAAATCACTAGGTTTTGATAAAAAAGGCAGACTTAATTTATCAAGAAAAGAAGCATTGAAATAAAATTGAGATTAATCTAGAAAATATCTAGATTTTTTTCATATATTGTGTTATACTATAACGCACAAGGTGGTTAAAATGGTTTATAATTTTATTGATTACAATGGTTATTTAAGATATTTATTAGCTCAAATATCAGAGGGAATCGGAAATAAAAAAGGCGATGCTTTTTGGAATGATTATTTTTCTAGGTTAGAACAAATTAAACTTAAAACTCCAATAATTTATAAACACATAATAGGAATGGTTTTTGCCGATACATATCGTATTTATTGTTATATCAAAGATTTTTTGTCATTATCAAAAGAAGAAGAGGAAGTATTTGAATTTATTTCAAGTGTAAGAAATATTGAAGATTTATTTGAAGTGTTGAAAAATAATAAATTAAGTTTAAGTGATTTAATCGAAAACTCAGTTGCTTTTGCTCTAAAAGATGATTATGAAAAATCACTTTGCTATACAGCAAGTGATTTAGATTTTGCTGCCAAATTTAACCCATTTACTTATATAGAAAATGATTCAATTTTTAACGAATATCCTCTTGAATCTTTTGTGTCACAATATAAAGAACTTTTAAAAGAATCGGAACAACTGGACGAAAAGTATGATGAAGAAAACCATCCAGAAGAAAACAACGAAAGAGTAGAGATAAAATCAGAAATCGAAGGAGTAGTCGAAAATTTAAGATGTCAATTATTAATAATGTCTTATAATAACTACGATGGATTTAAAAAAATGATGTTAGCTATGATTAATATATTTTACAAAGTTACTAAAGCTGAAGCAATTAGTTGTCCTGAATTACTCGAACAAATAGACTATCGTATTTTAAAATTAGTCGAAGAAAATACCGTAGCTGATATAGTAGACGAATTCATTGGTGACGATGATTTGATGTATTTGTTAATTGACGATTTCTTATCAATTACAAGTGGTCAATACGAAATTGATGAAGAAGAAATAGAAGATTGTTTTGAAAATAATGTACGTGATGATGTAAAAAGAAAGTTAATGCAAAAGGATTAACTTTTTTCTTGCATTAATTTTTATTCTATGTTAGTATATTAAGAAAATTAAGGTGATTTTATGTTAGAAGAAACAAAAAAATTGATTGAAAGACAAGTTAAAGATGGTTTTTACTTTGATTTAATAGATTACAAGTCAATTTGTCAGCCAGTATATTTATGGACAAATGAAAATGTCAGGGGTTATCAAAATCTATTTGAAGGTAAGAAAAATGTATTAAGTGTTTTAAGCAGTGGGGACCAAATTTTTAATATGCTTTTAAGTAGTGTAATAAAATTTAATGGTTTACTACAGGGAAATGAAAAAATGATTGTAATAAAAAAATAAAAGTTATCCTAGGATAGCTTTTATTTCTTCTAAAGTTTTTTCGTTGTTTTCTTGATAATTTGGAATTAAGTGAAGGTGAAAATGTTTTACTTCTTGTAAATCACCATTGTTTTGAATTAAACTTAAACCACTGCAGTTTAACTTTTCTTCTAGCACTTTTTTAATAGTTTTAGCAGCGTTAAATATTTCTATTAAAGTATTTTCATCAATATCATCAAGATCTTTAAAATGTTTTTTTGGTATTATTAATGTATGTCCCATAGTTTTAGGTTCAATGTCTAAGAAAGCTAAAACATATTCGTTTTCAAACACCTTATAACAAGGTATCTCACCAGCAATAATTTTACAAAATAAACAATCCATAATTATTCCTCCTGTTTAAATTATACCATAAAAAAAGAGTATTTTCTCTTTTTTACGTGAAATATGCGAATATTCATTTTAATAATGATTAAAAACTAAAAAAATATACAAAAAAAATAAAAAAATCTTAAAATAATAGTGTATAATAATTGTGTGGTGGTGAAAAAATGCATATATTAAGAGTAGAAAATTTAACTGTTCAAATCGACAATAAAACAATTCTTAAAGATTTTTGTTTAACTATTAAAACAGGAGAAATCCATGCTATTATGGGACCAAATGGTGTTGGAAAATCAACACTATCTAAAGTTATAATGGGAGATAGCAACTATAAAGTAGTAAATGGAAATATATACTTTGATGATACTTTAATAAATAATTTAACAACTGATGAAAGAGCAAGATTAGGTCTATTTTTAGGCATGCAACTTCCACCGGAAATTGAAGGGGTTACAAACGCTGATATGTTAAGAACTGCATGTCACTCTAAACAACAAGAAGAATTTAAATTGTTTAGTTTTATCAAAGAATTAGAACAAAATGTTAAAGAATTAGGAATGAATAAAGATATGATTCATAGACACATAAATAGTGGTTTTTCTGGTGGAGAGAGAAAGAAAAACGAAATATTACAAATGTATATGTTGAAACCTAGTATTGTTCTACTAGATGAAATAGATTCAGGATTAGATGTAGATAGTTTAAAATTAATCGGTAATAAAGTAATGGAATATTTTGAAAAATATAAGCCAGGAATATTAGTTATAACACATTATCAAAGACTATTAGACTATATAAAACCAACTCATGTTCATATAGTAAAAAACGGAAAAATAGTTAAAAGTGGAGATTCAAGTTTAGTTAAAGAAATAGAAGAATTAGGCTATAATAATGTTGAGGAAGAAAATGTTTAAAATTAAATTAGCTGGAGAAGAATTAATTTATGAAAAAAAACCTAATTTTGAAATTAATTTAACTAAAAGCACTTATTATCTATCAATTGAATTAACCATCAATGAAGAAAGTGAAATTTTATTTGAATTTAATACTGAAAGTAAAGTTAACTTAAGTATTGATGTATTAAAAGACAGTAAAATGTATTTTATAAAACAAAATCAAAAAACTAAATTTCAAACAAAAATCAACTTAAAAAGTGAACTTGAACTATATGATTTAAATGATAATGAAACTATTTCTTCAAACACAATTATTAACCTAGACTCTAAAAATGCAAAAATAAATTATATTTTAAAAACAGTTAGTAAAGGTGTAGAAAAACATAGTCTAAGTATTTATCACAACTCTATAAATACAACTAGTAATATTATAACTAATGGACTAAATATAAATGATGGAAGACTTTCATTTATAGTAAGTACTTATATTAAAAATAAAATGACTGGATGTTTTGCAAATCAACAAAATAGAATCATTAATTTGACTTCTAACAATTGTAAAATTCAACCGAATTTATTAATTGATGAACAAGATGTAGAAGCTAACCATTCTGCTTTAATCGGTGGTTTTAGAGATGAAGAAATGTTTTATTTAAAACGATTAGGAATAAATCATGATGATGCTTTAAAACTATTAATTAGTGGATTTTTACTAAATAAAGTTGACAAAAATTTAATTGAACAATTATTTTCTAAATATTGGAGGTGAATTTATGAACCGTGAAGATTTTTTAATGCTAAATCAAAATATTGTTTATTTTGATTCAGGAGCAACTACTTTAAAACCAAAAATATTAAGTGAAGCAATTAGTGATTATTATAACAACTATAGTGCGAATGCTCATAGAGGAGATTATGATATCAGCTTGAGAGTTGATAGGGAATTTGAAAATACAAGAAGATTAGTTAAAGAGTTATTAAACGCAAAAGATGCAAAAGAAATAGTTTTTACCTCAGGAGCAACTGACTCTTTAAATAAAATAATTAATGGTTTCTTTAAGCATAAACTTAAAAAAGGTGATGAAATATTGCTTACTAAAAGTGAACATGCTTCTAATATATTACCATGGTTTGAATTAGCAGAAGAATTAGGATTGATAATAAGATATATCGATTTAGATGAAAACTATGAAGTTAAACCTGAAAATATTAAAATAATGCCTAATACCAAAGTTATTAGCTTAGCTCATGTTACCAATGTAGTAGGTGATATAAGACCAATTAAAGAAATAACAAAATTGGCTCATGAAAATGGTATTTATGTTTTAATAGATGGTGCTCAAAGTGTACCACACATGAAAGTTGATGTAAAAGATTTAGGAATTGATTTTCTAGCATTTTCAGCTCATAAAATGTTAGGTCCAACAGGTCTTGGTATAATATACGGAAAAGAAGAATATTTGAAACAATTTAAACCAACTGTTGTAGGAGGAGGTATGAATGCTAGTTTTTCTTATGATGGAACTAGAGTTTATAATGAAATTCCTTATTTATTAGAGGCGGGAACTCCTAACATAGCATCGGTAATCGGATTTGGAAAAGTAATCGAATATATAAATAATATTGGAATTGAAAATATTCATAAACACGAGGAAGAACTAAAAAAATATGCTGTTAAAAGGTTAAAAGAAATTCCTAATATTAAAATTTATAATGAAAATACTGAAGGTGGTATAGTCGCATTTAATTATGAAGGAATTTTTGCTCAAGATTTAGCAATTTATTTGAATAAATATAATATTTGTGTTAGAGCTGGTAATCATTGTGCTAAAATGTTAAAAGATGAAATAGGAGTTAAAAATACATGCCGAGCTTCATTTTATCTTTACAACACTAAAGAAGAAATTGATTATTTAGTTAAAGTTTTAAAAAATGAAAACATTAAAAATGAAATTATATAAGGTGGTAAAAGCCACCTTTTTTTGATATAATTAATTTAGGTGATTAAATTTGAAAAAATATCTAATTTTGTTTTTAACAATATTTGTGTTAACTGGATGCAGTTATAAACAAACAACTAAAAACTTATTTTATATGGATACTTTAATAAATATTAAAATATATAGCAATGATACTAAAAAAGTAAATGAAGCTATAGAATATATTGAAAATTTATATAAAAAATATGATAATATTACTAATTTTTATAGTGATAATAGTGAACTTAATAAAGTAAATAGCAATACTACTACCAATATAAGTGATGAATTAAAAGAATTACTTAATATAGGAACTTATTGGTATAGTAAAAGTAATGGTAAATTAAATATAGCTATGGGAAACATCACCAAAATATGGCATGATTTTAGGAATGGTTTAATTGATTTTCCAACTGATGATGAATTAAATAAAAATATAAAAATTGATAGTTTTATTTTAAATGAAAATACAGTTATTAATAATGGTGTTAAAATTGATTTAGGAAGTATAACTAAAGGTTACGTTACTCAATTAGCTGGAAATTATTTAGAAAACATTGGATTAGATAAATACATAATTAATGCTGGTGGAAATGTTAAAGTTGGAAATAGTCCTAAAGGAAACTATAAAATAGGTGTAGCAAGTCCTAACAAAGATGGAAATATAATGATTATAAATGGTAGCAATATAAGTGTCGTGACAAGTGGTGGGTATGAAAGATTTGTCGAATACAACAACACTTTATATCACCATATAATCTCACCAGAAACTAAAAAACCTGCAAACTTTATGAAAAGTGTAACAGTAATTGGTGGTGATAGTATGCTATGTGATGCTTTATCGACAACCTTATTTTTGATGTCGATAGAAGAAGGAATGAATTTCATTAAGGATTATGATGTTGATGTTATATGGTATTCTAACGATGATGAAATAATAAAAAGCGAAGGATTTAGATATGAATAAAAATGATATTAAATTATTGATAGTTGTTATTTTAATTATAATTATTTTATTTATTTTAATATATTTTAACAATGATAAGGGAAATATCGCTAAAGTTTATTATGAAAATGATTTAATCAAAACAATTAACTTAAAAACTAATAATATATATTATGTTAATGGTTATAATGGAGAAGTTGTAATAGAAGTTAAGGATAATATGATTAGAGTACTATCAGAAAAAAGTGAAAATAATTTGTGTAGTAAACAAGGATTTATTAAAAATAAAGGAGAGTCTATTACTTGCTTGCCTAATAAAATAATAATAACAATCGATGGAAATATAGATACGGTGGTGGAATAATGGATACAAAAAAATTTACCAGACTATCCTTACTATTAGGTTTATCTGTTGTTTTAAATATTATAGAGTCATTTATTCCTATTTTTAATGGTTATATACCTGGTATTAAAATTGGACTTGCTAATACCGTTACTTTATTTGTTTTATATAAATATAATTTAAAAGATGCCCTTTATATTTCCATTTTAAGGGTTATTCTAGTTGGAATTACAAGAACTGGATTATTTAGTACAATCTTTATGTTTAGTCTATCAGGAGCCATTTTAAGCACATTATTTATGTATTTAAGTAAAAGATATTTAAAATTATCCGTGATTGGAACAAGTATAATAGGTTCGTTATTTCACTCGATTGGTCAAATAATAATGGCCATGTTAATTATGAATACGACTAATATGATATACTATTTCCCTTGGATTTTATTATTTGCACTACCATCAGGATTGTTTATAGGAATTATAAGTAAAAAATTAATCGATAATGAAAGTATAAATCAAAATGTGTAAAGTAGAATAATTATGTTTGAAAAAACAATAATTTTATTATATAATTAACATAGGAGGAAACAAGATGAAGAAATTAATGATTTTGTTATTAGTAACAACACTAACAATAACAGGTTGTGAGAAAGTAAGTGATGGTTATAAGGAAGGAACTTACAAAGGAGAAGCTATTGATAATTATGGTGGAGAAGAAAATATAGCGACAGCTGAAGTAACAGTTGATTCAAAAGGTAAAATTGTATCAGTAGTATTAGATACAACATATACTAAAGATGGAGTTAAAACTACTAAGAAAACTTTAGGTTCTGGTTATGGTATGAAAATTGGTAATAGTGATTACGGAATAAGTAATTTAGAATGGGATGAACAAGTTAAGTTATTAGAACAATTTGTTGTTGATAATAACGGAATTGATAAAATTAAATTAGATAGTGATTCTAAAACCGATGCTGTAAGTGGTTGTACTATTAAAATCGATGCTTTATATAAAGCTTTAGAAAACGCTATTGAAAAAGCTAAATAGACCTCAAATGAGGTTTTTTTCATTTCTTTTTCACAATTATATAGTATAATTTAAATAGAGGTGGTATTATGAAAATATTAATTGCTGATGATGAAGAGAAAATAAGAACACTTATAAAAGAATATGCTATTCATGAAGGATATAGTGTACTAGAAGCAAAAGATGGTGAAGAAGTAATTTCCATGGTAACTAACAATAAAATAGATTTAATTATACTAGATATTATGATGCCTAAATTAGATGGAATAAGTGCTTATAAAGAAATTAAAAATCAAAACATTCCAACTATAATATTATCAGCCAAAGGAGAAGAAGAAGATAAATTGCAAGGATTTGAAATAGGTGTAGATGATTATGTTTCTAAACCTTTTAGCCCCAAAGAATTAATGGCAAGAATAAAAGCAGTTACAAAAAGATATAACAAAGAATACTTTGATTTTGAAGGATTACACATTGATTTTAAAGGACATGTTGTAACTATCGATGGTAAAGTTTTACAATTAACACCAAAAGAATATGAATTATTAACTTACTTTACTAATAATATCGGAGTAGCACTTTCAAGAGAAGAATTATTAAATAAAATATGGGATTATAATTTCTTTGGTGATGATAGAACTGTTGATACACACATTAAAATGTTAAGAAATAATTTAGGAAAATATCGTGATTTAATAGAAACGGTTAGAGGAGTAGGTTATAAATTTGAAACGAAATAGTTTAAAAGTTAAAATTTGGCTTTATTTAATAATTTTTGCTATATCATTATTAACTTTACTATGGTTATTTCAAGTAATATTTATTGATAAATTTTATGAATTGAATAAAAGCAGTCAAATAAAAGATATAACTTATAATATTAAAATATCATATAAAAACGATGATATTTATACATTTATTGATAAATTAGCATATGAAGAAGATGCTTGTATTGAAGTATTTAATAGATATAATACTTTATATATTTCTAATCAAAGTAAAGGATGTATTCAAAATACATATGAGTACAAAAAAGATTTTATAAACAGCAACGATAATAGTAAACTTTATAAATTGATTAATCCTAAGCACGATAATAAAATTTTAATAAGAGCAACCAAGTTAGATGATAATACATATTTATTTGTAAACGCTTCTCTAGAACCATTAGGTACAACAGTTAATATATTATCAAATCAATTAATAATTGTATCAATAATCGTTTTGATTCTTGCTTTAATAATAGGATATTTTATATCAAAAAAGATATCTAAACCAATCGAAAATATAACAAAATCAGCTAAAAAAATGGGTAGTGGTGGGTATGACATTGATTTTAACATTAATTCTAATATTTATGAAATTGATGAACTTGCTAATACATTAAACTATACAGAACAAGAATTAAGTAAAATATCTACTTTACAGAAAGAATTAATGGCTAATGTTTCTCACGATTTAAAGACACCACTTACCATGATTAAGGGCTATGCGGAAATGGTAAGAGATTTAACATATAATAACGATGATAAAAGAAATGAAGATTTAAATATTATAATTGAAGAAAGTGATAGACTAACATTGCTTGTAAATGATATTCTTGCTTTATCTAGTATTCAAGCAACAACTTTAAAAATAGAGGAATTTGATTTAATAGATTTAATTAATCAAATATTAAAAAGATATAAAATTTATAGTGTGACTAAAGGTTATGAATTCATTTTTAATTTTCCTTCTAAATTGATTGTTAAAGCCGATAAAAAAAGAATTGAACAAGTTATATATAATTTAATTAATAATGCAATTAATTATACAGGTAGTGATAATAAGGTATTTATTAATGTCATTAAAAATGATATAATTAGGGTAGAAGTAACAGATACAGGTATAGGAATAAGCAAAGATAAAATACCGTATATTTGGGATAAATATTATCATTCTTCTAATAAACATAAAAGAAATGTAGTTGGAACAGGACTTGGTTTATCGATTGTTAAAAGCATTTTAGAAAGTCATAACTTTAATTATGGAGTTGAAACAAAGAAAAATAATGGAACTACATTCTATTTTGAAATAAGGTGATTAAATGTATTTATTGTATGGAATAAATGATTATTTAATAAAAAATAAAATTAATAGTATAATAGTTGAAAATAAATTAAATAAACTAGATATTTCAACTTATGAACTTGATAATAATATAAAAGATATAATAAGTGATGCAGAAACTCTATCTTTGTTTCAAGATAAAAAAATGATTATCGTAAATTGTTCTAATTTATTTAAAGATGATTTGACTTTATTAGAAAAATATTTTGAAAACATAAATCCTGATACTATAATGATTTTTGTTTACAAAGAGGAAAAACTAGATGAAAGAAGAAAAATTACAAAACTTTTCAGAAATAAAGGAACAGTAATTGAATTGAATGAAGCAACTAATGTTTTTTCAATTGTAAAGGAAATGTTTAATGAGTATAAAATAGATGACAATACTATTAAATTGTTTATTGAAAGAGTAGGGAACAATTTATGTATGTTAGAGCAAGAAGCAAATAAGCTAAAACTATATAAAGATAACAAAATAATAAATAAAGAAGATATTTTCGAAATATCATCCAAAACAATTGAAATTGATTTATTTAAATTAATTGATTCTATTATATTAAAAGATAAAAATACAGCAATGGAAATATATAATGAAATGTTAAAACAAAAAGAAGAACCAATTGCTATAATAATTACCTTAGCTAACCAAATAAGAATTATGTTCCAATCAAAAAAATTATATAGTTTGGGATATAGAGAAAACGATATTGCAACAACTCTAAACATTCATCCATTTAGAGTAAAAAAAGCTCGTGAAAAAGCCGTAAAGTATACTGATGATATATTATTAAAATATTTAAAACAACTAGCAGAATTAGATTTAAAAATTAAAAAAGGACTAATCGATAAAGATTTAGCCCTTGAGTTATTCATTTTAGAAATGTAAGTCATTTTTGACTTATTTTTTCGTATATATTTTTTAAACTTGTCTCATATTTACTTGTTGCTTTGGGTTTATAATATTTTCTATTTATTAACTTATCCGGCAAATATTGTTGCTTTACATAAGCATTAGGATAGTCATGTGGATATATATAATCTTTAGAATTAGTTTTAATATGATTAGGAACATTACCTGTATTTCCATTATAAATATCATTTAAAGCTGCATCTATTGCAAGTACGCTAGAATTAGATTTAGGTGATAAACATAATTCAATTACAATATTACTCAATATAATCCTTGCTTCGGGAAGTCCCAATCTTTCACAAGCATTAATAGCAGCATCAACCTTAACTCCCATAGTAGGATTAGCAAGTCCAATGTCTTCATAAGCAATAACAGTCATCCGCCTATAAATACTATCTAAATCTTCAGCAACGATTAATCTAGCAAGATAATGAAGAGAGGCATTTACATCACTACCACGAATTGATTTTTGAAAAGCACTCAATACATCATAATGGCCATCTTCGTTTTTATCATGAAAAAATACTGGTTTGTTATTTACACTAGAAACTATATCTTCAGTAATGTTTTTGTTTATAAAATAACATGTTTCTAGTAGATTATATGCAAATCTTAAATCCCCAGATGATAGTGCGACAATTTTATCAATACTTTTATTATCGATATTTACACCATCTAAATATTCACTTTTACAAGCTTTTTTAAGAGCTTTTTTAATAATTTCATCATTTAATTCGTGGAGTTCAAATATTTGACAACGACTTCTAATTGCTGGATTAATCTTATGATATGGATTAGAAGTAGTAAGACCAATTAAGATTATTAAACCATTTTCTAAGAATGGAAGTAAAATATCTTGTTTATCTTTATTCATTCTATGAATCTCATCAATAACTAATACTATTCCTTTGTACATTTTAGCATCTTCAATAGCGATATCGAAGTCTTTTTTATTATTAACAACAGCATTTAAAAATTTTGTTCTAAGACCTAATTCGTTTGTAATAGCATTAGCAATACTAGTTTTTCCAATACCAGGTTTACCATATAATATAATTGAAACTAGTTTTTTATTTTTAACTAAATTAGATAATATCTTATCTTTTCCAATAATATGTTCTTGTCCAACAACTTCGCTCAACTTTGTCGGTCTTAATTTAATTGCTAAAGGTTCATACATAAAAATCACCATAATTATTTTACCAAAAAAAACAAAAAAAAGATAGTATTAACACATTACTTATAAAAGTGGTATAATAATAATGGTGATAGTATGCAATTCGAACAAAAAATAAGAGATTTTCAAAACTATTTATTAATAGATAAAAAATATAGCAACGCTACTATAGAAAGTTATACATATTGTTTAAATAAATATTGTACTTTTATGAAAAAAAACAATTTAAATTTAAAAACAATTAAAAAAAATGATATCAAAGATTATTTGAAGTATTTAAAAGATAACAAAATGTCTCCAAAAACAATTAATCAAAATATGTCTTGTTTAAGAAGTTTTTATAAATTTTTAATAATTGAAAAGTACTTAACTACTGACCCATTAGAATATGTTGAAGCTCCCAAATTTAGAAAGAGTTTACCTAAAGTCTTATCAAAAGAAGAAGTTGATAAACTTTTAGATATAGACTTGATTAATAAATATAGTTATAGGAATAAAGCAATGTTAGAGTTAATGTATGCAACTGGAGTTCGAGTTAGTGAACTTGTAAATTTAAAAATACATGATATAGATTATGATATGGAATTATTAAGGACAATGGGCAAAGGAAATAAAGAAAGAATCATTCCGATTGGTGAATATGCTATGTATTATTTAAAATTATATGTAAATAATTTTAGAGAAGAATTGATTAAAAAAAACTATACAGATTATCTATTTTTAAATAATCACGGGAAAAAAATATCAAGACAATCGTTTTATAAATTAATTAAAGAATTAGCAATTAAGAAAAATATTAAAACAGAGTTTTCACCTCACACTTTAAGACATTCATTTGCTACACATTTGCTAGATAGTGGAACTGATATAAAATCAATTCAAGAGATGCTAGGACATTCTTCTCTTCAAACAACACAAATTTATACTCATGTTTCTAATAAAAAATTAGAAAATGACTATCACAACTTTCACCCACATGGATAATTTTTACAATAAATTATACTCATTACAAGATTTAAAATATAAAGAATTTCATCAAAAGTTAATAAAAAAAGAAATAATTGGAATTAGAACACCTAAATTAAAAGAAATAGCTAAAAATATAAGTAAACATAATTATATTGAATACATTAACAATTGTGAACACAAATATTATGAAGATACAATTATTCACGGTTTGATTATAACTTATTTAAATAGTGACTTTAATGAAATTATAAAATTATTTGATGATTTCATTCCGTACATTGATAACTGGGCAACATGTGATATTGTAGTGGGTAATTTTAAAATATTTAAAAAAAATAAAGAAGTAGGGTATAAAAAAATAGTTGAATATGTAAATTCAAACAATGAATTTGAAATAAGAGTTGGACTGGTTTTATTATTAAATTATTATATTGAACCTAAGTATCTAAACGATATTTTTAAAATCTGTGATAGTATTAATAATAAAAAATATTATTGTAAAATGGCTATTGCTTGGTTAATATCTATATGTTACATTAAATATCCCACTGAAACATATAAATACTTGCTTAATAACAAATTGGATAAATGGACATATAATAAAGCAATATCTAAAATAGTTGAATCTAATAGAATAAGTAATAAAGAAGAAATAAAAAAATTAAAACAATATAGTTGATATATATTGTTTTTTAATAATAAAATGTATAAGTTTTATCTTTAACTCCCATATATTCTAATTCTTCTTGTGTAAGGTTAGGGTAGTATCTTAAAAATCTTGATATTCTTATATCACTATAGTTTTGAGCAATTTCTTTGTACATTTTTAATATTTCTAATCTGGATAATTTTCTAACGATTTCTAAATCACTTGCTGCATATAAATCATAATAGCCATAGTAATCACTCCAAGTTTGATGAATATCACCACTTCCTATTACTTCACATATATCGATATCTGATTTATAACCACTAAAAAAATGAAGTGTATCTTCTAGTCTTTTACAGAAATGAAAACCATTACGATTAAATATTACTGGACCATCAACATGGTATTTATTTCCAACTTCTAATTTTGGATTTCCCTCTAGTGTTTTAAGACCTGGAAGAAATGCTTTAAATCCTTTTATTTCCATAAAATCACCTTATCTGGTTATATATTATATCATAATTTTTTAAAATTTAATAATAAAAAATTTTTTTCATATAATTTATTGGTGAGATTATGGAAAATGTAAGTACAGGATTTATATTAACTATTATAGCTGGTCTTTCAACAATGATTGGTACAATTCCAATATTTTTAAAAAACAAAACAGATAATATCATTATTTCGTCATTGTCATTTGCTGCTGGTGTTATGTTGTGCGTTTCTTTAACAGATTTGTTGCCAGAGTCATTTTCCCTTATATTTAAAGAAAAAAATATGTTTTTAACAATTATTTACATGTTAATATTTGTAAATATAGGTATAATATTCACAATGTTAATAAATCGTTATTTCCCGGGAAATGTAGAAAATAAAGGAAAATCAAATGGACTATATAGAGTAGGGATTATATCGATGTTGGCGATAATTTTCCATAATATACCAGAAGGCATTGCGACATTTATGGCTACTACGAGTAACGTATCATTAGGTTTATCATTAGCAATAGCCATAGCATTACACAATATACCAGAAGGTATTAGTATATCAATTCCTATTTATTATGCTACAAAAAACAAATTTAAAGCAATTTTATATACACTTATATCTGGTTTATCAGAACCACTTGGAGCTTTATTAACATATATATTTTTGAGCAATTTTATTACTGATAATGTAATGGGGTATTTATTTAGTTTTATAGCTGGAATAATGGGTTATATAGCAATATTTGAATTATTGCCAACATCGAAAAAATATAATAACAAATTTTTAACA
>ERZ857629.1324-NODE-1324-length-27774-cov-14.385800_pt1 | contig 27774 bp, 26 predicted proteins | sample MGYA00519700_ERZ857629 | MGnify/ENA primary metagenome ERZ857629 (study PRJEB31778, sample SAMEA3449351) | human gut metagenome | biome: human gut; feature: human-associated habitat; material: faeces | place: United Kingdom | collected 2010/2012 ...
GGCCCATGTTACCTTTCCTGTAGGTGCAGGGCCGATTATGAGTTCGTCCCCGGCCCCTTCCTTGCCGCAGCTGAAAATCATCATTGCGGCACAGATGAATAATAATAACTTTTTCATGTCGTTAGTGTTTTTATGACACAAATATACTCCCCCCCCCCTAAATTACAAGAAAAAAATTCACTTTTTTTATAATCGGCCATCCGATAACTTGTTCCAGAGATGATCTATGGCAAGAAAACAATAAGTCACGGTGACCGGTAACGTTACTCAATTGCAACTGTCGCCTTCGTATAGACCCTTCCGCTGCGGATGCTGAGTGGCCACGTGCCTGTCTCGTATGACATCGGGGCGCTTGTCAATGTTAATGTCAATGTCTTACCTTTAGTGGAGCAGGTCAGAGGTGTCTTGTTGTCATTGATAATAACCTCAATGTCCTCCGAAGGCAACTTTACGCTGATTGAATTGGACTTATGGCTGACCAGATCGAAGGCTAGCGTCCCGAGGTCGCTGTCCATTTCCGGCATCTGCCCGCGTTCCAGAGGGCTGCCGAGCAGGAAATAGACATTGGCCCCGACATTCTTTCCGTCTGTCTGAATCCATGAATCGACATATACCCTGTACATGAGCGCATCCTCACGGATTGCCTTTATTCTGGACGGGAATTCCTTGACGTTGTCAGAATCGCAGATGACGTAGCCGTGTCCGGGTATCACAGCGACTTCCGGCGCCATGTTAGTGAAATCCGGCAGACCGATGTCTCCTATTCCGCTCTTCTTCCCGCAGTAAAGAATCGGCAGATTATTGCTCTTGAAGTTTCCGGAAGATGTCATATAGACATCGGAATTGCCCAATGTGGTGCCTCCGTTGTCTTCGTCCATCATCTTTATCATTGAGATTCCCTCAGGAAACCGTTCAATCTTGTCTTCTTTCCCGCATGACGACATTGTCAGCGCGATGACGGAGCAGGCGATCGCTCCGAATAATTTATGGTTCTTCATCATGTCATTTTGTTAATGAGTGGCAAATGTATGATTTTTTCATTTATTGAGAATAACTTTTTCGTAATATGTTAAATTTGTACCAGCCCGACATCATCATCGTTCATCTGAAGTGCAGGACTCCTCTGAAGTGACTGTCCAGAATGACAGCATTCTTCCGGTTATCGCTTGGTTCAGCAAGCGAGACACCATGACCTACTGGACACCCAACTGGACCTACGTGGACATAGTTATTCGGGGCGAAGGTTTCCCCGCAGAGACGCTGATTGATAAAAAGGACAATTCTTCATATTAACTCACAATCTCGGAGGCTCGATTTCCGGTATGACCATGTCGGCGGAATCTGAGGAATCCCCTGCCAAAAACATCACATAATAAATCGGGAGATATGTGATGCCGTTCTCCTGATAGACTTTCTGACCGCTGTGGAGTACGACGGCATTCTTGACATTGTAGTCGGGAGTCTTCATGAAACTATCGAGAGCGCTATGAACCTTATAATCCTTTCCCGACTTGACCTCAATCGGAAGAACGGACAGACTATCGTAGTCGTCAATAAGGAAATCCACCTCCCCGCGCTGTTTGTTGTCGTAATAGTGAAGCTCGCACCCATGCGCATGGAGTTCTTGCGCCACGACAGATTCATAGACTGAACCAAGGTTAATGCTGCGCTCATCGCCGAGCACGGCATTGATGTTATTCTTGTAAAGAAGTCCTGTAAGCAGCCCGACATCGCTGAGGTATAGTTTCAACAGATTTTTGCTCTCCGATTCTTTCAACGGGAATTTCGGATTACTGATAGCTTTAACGGCAAGTGCGACACCAGAGTTGGTCAGATACTCAAATTCATCTGCATAATCCATGAACTGTTTATGCCCGGCCGTGTTTTCAATGCCCAAAATTGGGAATTTTTCCGCGACCTCTATCCTAAACGCGCGCGAGAAGAAGCGAAGCGACCTATATATGTAGAAATCCTCTGAAGGATTGACAGATGCCGCAAGCGTATGCTACCGATGGCAGCAACCCGTTATGACCTTATGCAATGTGGCAAGTCCTCCGGAATGATCATTGAAATCTCACATAGCCCGGCCACCGCGCCGTTTTCTGTCCACGCGCTCTGGAAAATCATCTTATGCACCCCGTTCTTCTCAATCGTATAAGAATTGGTGCCACCTTCCGCCAGCAGCCTCCGGATTATCCCCATGGCATGTTCGTTATGGCAGTCGAACAGATTCTTCCCCACAAGATTCCCACGTTTCTTGTACTGTTCCACCGCTCTGTCATTCATATAGACGATAATCCCATCCTTATCGCAAACCGTGATGCTGCAATTCAGCCCTTTCGCCCAATCTGGTATCATATTTTCAAGTCTTTTTATGTTCAAATGCGAATATACAAAAAACGCACAAGAATCTTTGTGGGCGGTCAATAAACCACAGGACGTGCATCACGTTTGTTTACCTCAATTCCTGCAGAACTTTCCCGAAATGCAATGAGGTATCAGGTGGGAAGTGTGATTGAGAATGCAACTGCATCCAGACTCGCCGAGAACGCTTACAACCAAAATTTGTAAAATTCACATTTTTATTTTTACTTTGCTCTTTGTCAGAAATACTTTAAACTTTCATCAAATATGAAAAAGACTGTTCTCATGCTCGTCGTTTTGGTTGCAGCTGCATCGATTCAAGGATGCAATAACAGCAGCGTAAAGACTTCCAATCCGGCCGCATATATCACAGACCCGTCCAAACTCGAAATGCTCCGGTCCATGAAAGACCTTGACAACGGTGGCGGCAGGTTCTATGAACTCGACTACACGCAAGACTATAAGCTGGATGCGATGCTTGCGGCACAGCCTACAGATGCCGAAGGCATTGTGAGTTTCGTGGCCGGAGAGTTGTTTGACAAGATTCCTCAAAAATCCCCTGAGCTCAACACCGGCGCGGGCTGCAGCGCTTTCGCGGCTCCGTCCGCAGACGGAACTTCCTACCTTATGGGGCGCAATTTCGACTTCTGCCACAAGGACCCCGCTACCGGCAAGGAAATTCCAATCACAGCTGTTATGGTGAGGACTGCTCCGGAAGGCGGCAAGAAATCCATCTCAATGGTCGATTCATACTGGCTCGGACTCAAGAAAGGATTTTATACCGACGGAGAATCTGACCTGTCGGTCATGATGGCGTTTCCATACGCCCTGATGGACGGCATCAACGAGGATGGCCTCGCGGTGGGCGTACTACACTTGGGCGGAGATGCTACTATACAGGACACTCCGGGCAGAAGAAACATCATCACCACGGTCGCCATGCGTCTGCTCCTGGACAGGGCCTCCACCGTCGACCAGGCGATAGAGATGCTCAAGGGCTACAATCTCTGTCAGGACTCCCCTGCCGGAGGCAACTACCACTTCTTCATTGCCGACGCCCAAGGGGACTACGCCATCGTAGAATATGTCTACGATACCCCGGACTTCAGTGGCCGCCCGAACCTCATGCAGGTTCTTAACGGCAACGACACCCTGCGCTGCGTCACCAATTTCTATGTCAGCCCAGACATGGAAAGACACCCGGAAGGCGGCCTGACCGATCACGGCAGATGGCGCTACGACAAGATGCGGGAGACCCTGAAACTCAACGCATACAAACTGACCCCGGAACAGGCCATGCAACTGCTCGGGGCGGTAGCTACGGATGTCGACATAAACGAGCCGACCTCCCACACGCAGTGGTCATCCCTGTACAACCTCAGCAGCAGGACGCTTGACGTAGCCATACTCAAAGAATACAACAAAGTCTCACATTTCACATTCTAATTCTATGGACATAAGAAGAATCCTCCCCGCAGTCTTCTGCGTCATCGCAATCTGCGCCTGTGACAGACAGCCCGGCACCGACCCATCCGGCAGCATCAACGAGCCGGACTACCCGACAGAAGACGCCCTTGCCGTCAGGACACAGTCCAGAACATACATCTTCCCGCACTCCTACACGGGCAGTGCCAAGGCCCTGATAAACCGCATTTCTGACAAATCAGAGACCCTCGATGCCTCCGTCAAGACCGTGATGCTCCACGACAAGGGTGCATCCTCTTTGAGCGATGCCGAGACGGACGCAATCACGGCCCTGCTCGCCAGAGGAGGCAGTCTCATCTACTGCGAGCCCACACGGACCGGAACCGATGCCCTGCTGCGCAAAATCCAATCCTCCATCAGGAAAGCCATCGGCAGCGGGCCGCTCTCCATCAGCACAGAAGGCAAGACCGCCATACACAATATCTTGAATATCAGCGAAGACAAGGACGGCCTGCTCGTACCTCCATTCATCGATGAGGGGGACACGGACGAAGTACTCTGCGACATCCTCGCCATCAGAGGCGGAGAATACCGCATCATCACCGATCTCGACGAGAACAACCCGATAAAAATCACCCTTAGCGGGGATGACGGCTACATAGGAGAATCCTACACGGAAAACCGTCTGGACGACACGCCTTCTGACTATATTTACGGCCTGCACGCTGATAACCTCGCAGAGTGGCTGAATGCAGAAAGCACCATATCAACAATGAAAGTCGGCAACATCCTCACCTCCGTCATTCCGAATGAGGACAGCCAGGATCTGGAGAAAATCACCAACGCCCAGAAGATCTCCTATTCCTACAACGCTTACGCCGGGCACAAGTTCGAACCGATCACAATTTCTTACGAGATATGGGCAGTCAACGACACCAAAGGGTCCGACTACTACCTTGTCCACCAGGAACTTCGCGCTGAGAACAGCTTACTTGTCTGCGGACCTAAGAAAGAAAGGGACTGGAACGAATACAGGGTCGATGAAGCATTCGGCGATGTAGCCAAAGAGCCGAGAGCCTATTGGGCCTATATGTCCAACTTCGGCGCACAGACACAATTCAGCAACAACACCGCCACCGTCGAGCATATATCACCGGCCAACAGTCTCAAAGGGGAATCAACATACACGGAGAATCTCACATGGTCCATCGAGACCGCTTATGTCCTCACCAAGCCGGAAATAGAGCTTACAGGAGGGGTGAAAATGTCCAAGAGTTGGACACACAATATAATGGATCTGGAGATGGACTTCACCTACAACGGCAACAAACCGAAGTGGGTTTATAAGGCAGGCGTTCTTCCGAGACTGACTAAGGATTCAAAATATGATTGGAGGCATGACTTCGCGAAGCCCATCCTAAGGTCTGACTGCACGATGGGGCACAGCTGGATATGGAGGATCAGCAACGCCTCCGACACCTATTCCTTCTCTTCCAAAACTTGGATAAGCATCCAGGGCCTGTACATTGACCTGAAGAAGGGACATCAGAAGGGCAGCAAGTACAAGACGTTCACTACAGAAGACAGCAAGACCCTCAATCTGGCTCCGCCTGCACGCTACAAGCAGGAGTGGATAATGACAATCTCCCCGTACAACGAGAATACGGAGCGGGTGATGAAAACTTATTTCCCGGACTACTGGCTTCCGGCCTTCTCCCTCTACACGGTCAAGGAGGACGACAAGGATGCCATTGACATCCAGATTGCAGCAACTATTTCCGCCATAAGCGACAACACAGCACTGCTGGAGGACAACAAGGTGGAGTCATTCACGCTGAACTGGAAGCCTCTTCACGGCAGCACCGTGTACAAAACCTGGTCCTACACCGCCCCGAAGGAATAATTTAGAGTCAATGGAAAAGGTGCATCCGGATAAGATTTTGGTGCGTGGAGCGAAGGTGCACAACCTTAAAAATGTGGATGTAGATATTCCGCTTGGGAAGATTGTGGGAATAGCCGGGGTGTCCGGTTCCGGAAAATCCTCGCTGGCGCTTGGGGTACTGTATTCAGAAGGCTCAAGACGTTATCTTGAGTCTCTTTCGACTTACACGAGAAGAAGAATGACGCAGGCCGCGAAGGCCAATGTGGATGAGGTCCTTTATGTTCCGGCGGCTCTCGCCCTGCATCAGAGGCCGGGAATTCCGGGCATACGCAGCACTTTCGGCACGGGGACGGAACTGCTTAACAGTCTCAGACTTATGTTCTCAAGGCTAGCCAGCCACCGATGCCCCAACGGACATTATGTAGAACCGTCATTGCGAGTCGCTGCAGGAAAAGATCTTGTCTGCCCTGTGTGCGGGGAACATTTCTATCCGCCCGGAGCCGAAGACCTGGCATTCAACAGTCAGGGAGCATGCAGGACCTGCGACGGCACCGGGACCATCCGCACCGTTGACGAATCCACACTCATCCCGGACGGGAACCTTACCATAGATGAAGGTGCGGTCGCACCATGGAACACACTGATGTGGTCGCTGATGAAGGATGTCTGCAGGGCGATGGGCGTACGGACAGACGTGCCTTTCAAAGACCTGACAGACAAGGAAAAAGACATTGTCCTTCATGGCCCGGCGGAGAAAAAACACATCCTATACAAGGCCAAGAATTCCAATGACGCGGCCGAGTTGGATTTTACCTTTTTCAACGCCACATACACGGTCGAGAACGCACTGGCAAAGGTCAAGGACGAGAAAGGAATGAAGAGGGTCGAGAAGTTTCTAAAGCTTGACACTTGCCCGGACTGCGGAGGCACAAGGCTTTCCGATGCGGCAAGGGCGCCAAGACTGAGGGGCATGACCCTAGCCGAGGCCTGCACAATGACTCTTACCGAGATTGTGGAATGGGTCAAAGGTGTACCAGTTTCGCTTCCGGAAGAGATGAGACCAATGGCCGAAAGCATCTGCGAATCATTCCTGGACACAGCCAAACGGCTGATGGACCTTGGGATAGGCTATCTGTCTCTGGACCGTTCGGCAGCGACTCTCTCGACTGGAGAACGTCAGAGAATGCAGCTCGCCCGGGCAGTCAGGAATCGTACTACAGGAGTTCTGTATGTCTTGGACGAACCGTCAATCGGCCTGCACCCGTCAAACATCATTGGCCTTTGCGGCGTCATGGAAGATCTGATTGCGGATGGAAATTCCGTGATACTGGTGGATCACGACACACAGATTCTGACCAAATCAGACTGGATAATCGAGATGGGACCGGAAGCCGGCTCGAACGGAGGCGAGGTGATAGCACAAGGCACTGTCAGCGACATTGAATCCAACAAATGCTCCAAGATAGGTCAATTCCTTTCCGGCAAAACCTCTGTCAAAGTCAGACAAAGGGTCAAGATCGACGACATGTTCAATGAAGGAAAGATAGCGATGACTACAGATTCCATTCACACAGTCCGGCCGCTCAGTGTGGAAATTCCCAAAGGACGGCTTACCGTAGTCACAGGTGTCTCAGGGTCCGGCAAGACCACAATGGTACTCGAAAGCCTCATACCCGCTCTTCAGGCGAAAATCTCGGGCCATGACCTGCCGACACACGTAAAGTCAATGGAAGCCGACGGAATCCGTCAGATCAAACTCATTGACGCTTCTCCGATAGGTATCAATGTCAGGTCTACCGTCGCCACTTATGCCAATGTTCATGATGAACTAAGGAAAGTTTTCGCCAGGACTCCGGACGCGAAAAAGCACGGCTACAAGGATGGAGACTTCTCCTACAATACAGGGAAATTAAGATGCCCTACCTGTGATGGCACCGGCGTAATAAGCCTTGACGTACAGTTTCTTCCCGATGTAGATATCCCGTGCCCTGATTGCCGGGGGTCAAGATATTCAAAAGTCGCAGGATACATAAGGAGGGAAAATTCTGCCGGAGAATTCCATTCACTTCCGGAACTTATGGACATGGACATCAATTCTGCCCTTGACGCCTGTGCGGATCTCAAATCAATCAGCCAGAAACTCAAGGTATTGCATAATCTTGGTCTTGGTTACCTGACGTTAGGCGAGGAAACTCCAAGCCTGTCGGGAGGAGAAGCCCAAAGGCTTAAACTTGCCAGCGAAATGGGCAGAGGACAAAGCGACTCCGTATTTGTGTTCGATGAGCCTACAATTGGGCTTCATCCGTCAGATGTAATGACACTATTGAGTGTATTCCAGAGCCTTATCGATCACGGGGCCACTGTCATTGTCATCGAGCACGACCTGGATGTCATCCGCAATGCCGACTATATCATTGACATGGGTCCGGGCGGCGGATCGGAAGGCGGACGGATAGTCGCAACCGGTACTCCGGACCAGATTCGCACATCAAAAGACAGCGCCACCGGACGGTTTATATAGGACGTCAGGCAATGCTCTCCTTTTTCTGGCAGTATGAAAACTTCGGCACCGGAGAGGGCCTCCTACGGTACGGAATACGCATTCTGTGTCAAAAAAAGCTTCCTGGGGTACGCGACGCGTTTTCATGATATGACCCCCAAAGAAAGGTTTTACCGCTTTCTGCAAAGTCAGGAATAGTTTTTAATAAAACTGTCATATTCGACCTTTTGACCAACAAACAAGAAGAACATTCATTGCTATACAAGCCAAAAGTGTCCATATTTGCCGCATAAGTGGAGAATCCAAGCCTCATACGGACTAATAACATGAAAGATATGGATATTGATTTTGTAGTCACATGGGTCAACATGGACGACCCGGAGTGGGAAAAAGAATTTTCAAAATACTCACGCACCGATGACAAGACAAGAAACGGGGTTTCAAAGGCACGCTTCAGAGACTACGGCTTTTTGAAATACTGGTTCCGCGGTGTTGAGAAATTCGCCCCCTGGGTCAGGAAAATACATTTTGTCACATGCGGCCAGAAGCCGGAATGGCTGGATGAGAACAATCCGAAGATACACCTTGTGAGTCACAAGGACTTCATCCCGGAAGAATTCCTGCCCACATACAACTCCGTGGTGATAGAACGCTATATGTACCGCATACCGGATCTGGCGGAGCACTTCGTCTATTTCAACGATGACTTCTTCATAACAAAAAGTCTTGACAAGGAGCGTTTCTTCCGGAACGGACTTCCATGCGACATCGCCGTTTTCAAATACAACATAACATGGTCGCAGTGGTATGTGCGCATACGAAACAACGTGAAGATCATCAACAGTCACTTCGACAAGAGAGAAGTGATGGCTCGCTGGCATGACAAATGGTTCCACAAGAGCTACGGCACCAAGGCCGTATGGAATTACCTGCTGTTCTTCTACAACAAATTCATCACGCTCAGAACACCGCACAACGCCCAGCCTTACCTGAAGAGCACGTTTGAAAAGGTGTGGGACGTCGCGGGTGACGAGCTGACCAAGACTTCATCCAACCGCTTCCGCGCCATGACAGACTACACCCCGGAACTATTCCGAATGTAGCAGATATGCGAGGGCAACTTCGAGCCTTACAACACCTACACGGACACCAAGATGTTCCCGCTGAAAGTAAAGCCGATACATGCTATCAAGGCCATCCGTGAACAGTCATACTCGCTTGTCTGTCTGAATGACAACGTACATATACACCACTACGATGAAGTGATGGAAAGTCTGAGAGAATCTTTCCAGAGCATTTTGCCGGAGAAGTCAAGTTTTGAACTCAACGATTGATACCATGGCGAAAAATACCCTCAAGAACCAGCAGGTTATAGTATCCATGACATCGTTCCCGCCCGCAATCAAGTGCGCTCAGCAGGCGATAGTCTCTCTTCTTAACGGCAGCGTACTGCCGGACAAGATAATACTATATGTTACAATGTCTCAATTTGCAGAAGGCGAAATGCCCGAAGGACTCCTTGCCCTTGCAAAAGACAATCCGGTATTCGAAATACGTAACTACGACCGCGATATCCGCTCCTACCGCAAGTTGATTCCGGCGCTGCTCGACTTCCCCGATGCCGTAATCGTCACGGTGGATGACGACGTGTACTATCACAAGCACATGCTGAAAGACCTGCTCGAACTGCACGCACGCATCCCGGATGCCATTCTGGCACATCGGGCAAAACGCATCAAGTACGGCAGGCCATACAAAGAATGGAGCAAGTATCGCTGGTATCATTTTCTGTTCAAACGCATCCACCGCAGTTTCCTCAACATCCAGACAGGTGTCGGCGGAGTCCTGTACCCGCCGCATTCGCTGAAGCCCGACATGATGAACGTGAAGCTCTTTACCGAGATTGCACCAACTACCGACGATATCTGGTTCTGGGCGGCAGGGGCAGCAAGCGGATATCCGGTAATCCCGGTGCCGTTCGGACACAACAAGCCCCGCGGAATCCATAAGCCCAAAGAGTTATCTCTGAAATTCAGCAATTTCAAAAACGGCATTGACCGCAACGCCAAAGCTCTCAACGACATTTGCGAGCATTACCCCGAGGTCCAAAGACTTATAGAGCGAGAATAAGCCTCATCACCCCTGCAATTACATCACTCCCCTTCCGAGTTCGATGCAATCCAGCACTCCGCGCACAGCATTCGTAATATTAGCCCTTGCTCTGTCCGGCTCAAGTGCCTCATCCAAAGCCATTTCCGGTGGGGTAGCCTGACTAATGTCGCAAAAACCGGCCTTTTCAAGGCAGGCGATTGCCCCATGCTCGACAGCGCCTGAAACCAGAGCCACACGACAGCCGGCACTATGACGAAGCACTCCGAAAGGAACTTTCCCCTCAAGGGTCTGAAGGTCAGATTTCCCCTCACCTGTAATTACAAGATCCGCCCCGTTCAGTGCATCATCAAACCCGACAAGCGACATCACCTTCTCCACCCCCGGGACAATCTTCGCCCCGGCATACGCAATGAACGCACCGCCCAATCCTCCAGCAGCACCGGCTCCCGGAATCCCGGACACATCCACACCTGTCTCCGCCAGTATCTGCTTCGCCACCGTCTCCATTCTTTGCTCCAACAATTCCACATCCTCAGCAGACGCCCCCTTTTGAGGTGCAAAAACCCTTGCCGCCCCGTTCTGCCCTATAAAAGGATTCCCAACATCGCAGAGCAGTTCTACATCCATCCGCCCCAACGCATCCTTAACCCCTGGAACTGAAAGCATTCCAACGCCTCCGTCACAAGTTGCGCTGCCCCCAAGACCAACGATAAGATGGCGACATCCCGCCTTTTCGGCAGACAGAACAAGTTCTCCGACACCTGTGCTCAATGCAATCATCGGATTCCTTTCATCCTTGGAAAGAAGCGGCAGACCACAGGCCCGGGCCACTTCGACAATACCAGTGCTTCCGACAACGCCAAAATCCGCCTCAACCGTCCGCCCCAATGGATCAGAGACCATCGCTCGCCGAATCGTGGCACCCATGGCGGAAGACAGAATCTCCAATGTCCCCTCTCCGCCATCAGCCAATGGCAACTGTATGACGCTCGCCTCAGGGTATTTCAGCAACACCCCTTCCGCCATGGCGGCCGAGACCTCCATAGCGGACAGACACTCCTTATAAGAATCCGGAGCAATGATGATTTTCAACCGTTTCATACAGCTTCAGCAAAGATAGAAAAAATCATCCACACCACCTTCCATGAAAAAGATTCTAAGACACTGTGTCTAACATATTGGTTTTTTATCTATATTGCGCCATGCCGATAAAAATACTCACATCTCAGACAGAAGAGGACCTCAAGTTCAAAAGCCACTGGTGGGGATTTCCAGACCTTCCGGACGGCGTGGATTTTCCTCTGCTACCGGAGGAGGAAGATGATTCATACGATGGAGAAGGAGAACTCCTCCTGACGTTCATCTGCCAGATAAAGCTTGACGAAATAGCCCGATACGACAAGGAGAACCTGCTTCCTCACGAAGGAATGCTGTATTTTTTCGCTGACCTCGACTATTTTCTCGGCGATATGGAGGTCCCTTCAGAAGGCCTTGGATTCTGGCCGGAAGGCACTTTCAAGGTCATTTACGCGAAGGAAGCGGACAAACTCAATACTCACATCGTGCTGAACGAAGACGGCACATGCGCATGCCTTAAAGCGGAAGCGCTCAGTTACAGCCCTACTACCGACTATGACTATGGGCACAAACTGCTCGGAATGCCGTTCTTCGAAGAGATAAACGAAGCCGCCCCGGGATACATGTCTCTTCTTCAGATTGACGAGGACGAAAGATGGCATCTGCGCTTCTACGACTGCGGGATGATTAATTTTATAATACGTAAAGAAGACCTCGCCGCAAAACGATTCGACAAAGTAAGGCTGTATTTTCACTGCATGTAAGTGAGGATACTATCAAAACGCGGTGAAAGAAACCGTATTTTCTTTCACCGCGTTTGATATCCGGCGGGAAACAGTTCGCGGTCCGCTTCCGCTTCAGCACCGGTGCTTCATATATGAGTTATTTTGTCATATCTACGGTGAGGCGGTATATCTTGTTTGGCTCGAAAGTAATATTAGACTTTAAGGTCTTGACCCTTGAGATAACACCTTGGTCGGTAGTAACGCTCATAGTAAGAGTCTCTCCCGATGTGACTTCTTTCTTATTTGCTCCATATCCAATCATCCATGCGGTCACGGTCCCGTCTGAAGCAGGAGCGAAATTCCCAAGCCTAGTGCTGATTTCAGAATAATCATTCGGGCCTGCACCACCATAATAACTCAAGAACTCGTCATCAACCATAGTCCAACCAACAACGGTTATCGAAGAAGATGATGCCACCAGACTTACTTCTGATACTTTTGTCACTGTAGAAGGCAGAGTGACTGTAGTCTTGATAATATAGCAGGTGTTTTTGAGCGTAGTCTTAGCAGCTCCTGACATAAAAGCGGACATATCGCTTATCTCGCCTTTCATCACTACACTCTTGGAAAGAAATGCCGGATCTGCATTCACATCCTGATACTTATGCCCAAAACTCGAGATGCTTATATATTTCTCACCGAGTTCCATACTGTAAAGAACATCGTTTTCGCAGCGCCAAGGTTGTGCATCGGAGCCATTCCCTTCCGTAAGCGCAGGGTAGAACACAGACACCGTCACAGCGCCGGCAGGATTGGAATATGTGCCGTCGAACTTCGCCACAGGACCTGCAGTAGTTGTCTCAAAGACATCATTGGAAAGGACATTTCCAGAAGCATCAATGGCCACAAGCGAAATCTTGTCGTTAGCCTTCCATGCCGCCTTGAGGGCGTTGGCATCTTCGGTGTAGCCGACTTTGGTATCTATGTCTTCAATAGCTGCAGAAAGGACCACATCAATAGGATTGTACTTTATTCCTTCTACAGAGGAAGCGTTGTCATTTTTCTGGCAGGAAGCTGCTACCAGCAGCGCCGCTGCGACAAGTAAATAAGATTTTCTCATTGCTTTGGGGGTGTTTAGTTACCAGATTTCGCCTCCGTCTTCGAAGCCGCTTGGAAGAACGCTCGATTGGAGCACAGTGCTGTCAAGATTGATCTCAATCTCTTCGCAGGTGGGTGTAATGTAGTTGTTACGCATATTAGTATTATTGAGTATGAATTACAATTGGGGCAAATATACTGTTTTTTACCCCCCCCCATGATATGGCTAAAGAGGCTTTTTTTGCCTCTTTAGCCATATTTTTGCGATTTTTATACAGAAATTGCCACTTTTACAACCCCATCTTCCCTATTTTCAAAAATGCTTCTTTAATTCTGTCACATCCATCCGTTCCCCGTTTTAAATACAAAGCCGGCAAAGAATAATATCTACTGCCGGCCTTGAAAATATATCAAGAGTTAACTTGTCATGCTATTGAGATCAGCCTATCATATTCTTCGGATCAAGGGCTTTGTCAAGTTCTTCTTTCGTAAGAATACCCTTCTCAAGCACGATATCATAGACAGAGCGGTTGGTCTCCAGGGCTTCCTTAGCCACCTTGGTGCTGGCTTTATAACCGATGATAGGGTTCAGTGCCGTTACGATGCCGATACTGTTCTTTACCATCTCGTAGCAACGCTCCTTGTTGACCGTAATGCCATTGATACACTTTTCACGAAGCGTATCCATGGCGTTGGTAAGCCATGTGATGCTCTCCATTATGGATTCTGCGATTACCGGCTCCATGACATTCAGTTGAAGCTGTCCTGCCTCGGCTGCAAATGATACCGTCACATCATTGCCGATAACCTTGAAGCATACCTGACTGGTAACTTCAGGGATGACCGGATTGACCTTTCCAGGCATAATGGATGAGCCCGGTGCCATCGGAGGAAGATTGATTTCCTTCAAGCCGCACCTTGGGCCGGAAGCCATAAGTCTGAGATCATTGCAAATCTTGGAAAGTTTCACCGCAAGTCTCTTGAGGGCACCCGAATAGCTCACATAAGCACCCGTATCAGGAGTAGCTTCCACGAGGTCCGGAGCTGCGATGAATTTCTCCCCGGTAAGCTCGGTAAGCTTCTTGGCACACAGTTCCGGGAATCCAGGTTTGGCGTTCAGACCTGTTCCGATAGCAGTTCCTCCCATGTTGATTTCGTAGAGAAGGTTCACGTTTCTTTCAAGGTTGAGCACCTCTTCTCCAAGATTGGTGGCATACGCGTGAAATTCCTGCCCGGAAGTCATAGGAACGGCATCCTGAAGCTGGGTGCGTCCCATCTTGATCACATCCTTGAATTCCTCTCCCTTTGCCTCGAAAGCCTTGATAAGGTCCTTAAGACTCTTCTCAAGTTTCCTGTTCATACGGATAAACGCATAACGGAAAGCCGACGGGTAGGCATCGTTGGTAGACTGCGCACAGTTCACATGATCATTAGGAGAGCAGAACTGATACTCGCCTTTCTTGTGTCCAAGAATCTCAAGAGCCCTGTTGGCAATCACCTCGTTGGCGTTCATGTTAACGGATGTTCCGGCGCCGCCCTGCATCATGTCCACAGGGAACTGGTCATGGAACTTGCCGTCAATAATCTCGCGGCAGGCCTCTATAATGGCGTCTGCAACCTTCGGATCCATCGCGCCAAGCTCCTTGTTTGTCTGCGCTGCGGCCAGCTTGACACAGGCCATGGCGACGACATACTCAGGGTAGTCGCACATTCTGGTATTGGAAATCTTATAGTTGTTGAGAGCCCTTTGTGTCTGCACACCATAATAGGCCTCAACCGGAACCTGAAGTTCGCCAAGAAGGTCAGATTCAATTCTGAATTTCTCTTCGCTCATAACGGATCGATATTATCTTAAAAATGTTTCAGTTTTAGCTCCACAAAGGTAAGATATAAAACAATCATAAGCAAACCCATGAGTATCTTACTCTATTCGCAGCCGACACAGCCGTTCTCCAGTGTAAAAGCATTGCAATTTTACAAAAATTAGACGAACTTTGTCAGCCTTGGCAAGTTTATTTTTAAATAAGACAAATATGAAAAGAACATTGAAACTGGTCTGCCTGTGTGCAGGCCTTCTCGCCGTGTCGGTCAACGGCTACTCTTGGGGACAGAAAGGTCACGATGTCACCTGCGCTATCGCACAGAAACATCTCACAAGAAAAGCAGAAAAGAAAATCTCGGAAATTCTTGACGGGAAGTCCATTGTCTATTGGGCCAATTGGATGGATAATGCAAGCCATACTCCTGAATATCAGTACACCAGCACATGGCACTACAAGAATATCGACGCAGACGAGACTTTCGAGACCGCACAGATAAATAAGGACGGAGACGTTCTCATTGCCGTCAACGAGCAGATTGCCGCTCTCAAAAGCGGAAAACTCGACAAGGAGGAGCAGGCTCTCGCTCTTAAGTTCCTTGTCCACCTGGTAGGAGACATGCATTGCCCGATGCACATGGGACACAAGTCAGACAAAGGCGGCAACAGATGGCAGGTACAGTATTTCCGCAACGGAACCAACCTCCACTCAGTCTGGGACTCGGGAGTTATCGAAAGCGCTCACAAATGGACTTATTCCGAGTGGGTCGAGCAGATTGACGTCAACAGCAAGGCTTCCGACCGCAAGATGACCGAAGGCACTCCGGAATCATGGAGCAAGGAGACTTATGAGGTCTGCAAGTCCATCTACGAATCTACACCTGTAGGCTCGCAGCTGTCTTATGATTACGTAAGCGAATGGACAGAAACAATTGAAGACCAGCTTCTTAAAGCCGGACTCAGACTCGCTTCCATCCTCAACGACATTTTCAAATAATCGTACTCACACCGGGATGTCGATGCTTTCTATCCTGATCTGAAACACTCCGGAAGGAGCCTCGACATCCACAACCTCACCAATCATTTTCCCCATAAGCGCCCTGCCTATTGGGGAGTTCAGGGATATTTTTCCCGCACTGAGATCCATTTCGTGCGGGCTGACGATTGTGTATTTCATCTTCACCTCAGACACCAGATTGGTAAATTCCACTGTGCTTAGCAGTGAGACTTTGTCCTTTGGCAGGGCCTTGGTGTCAATAACTCTGGAAAACTGCAACACTTTCTGCAGAAACTTTATCCTGCTTATAGCTTTGGCCTGCAATCTTCGCGCCTCCCGATACCCGGCATTGTCGCTCGTATCTCCCTGCGCACGCGCTTCCGCAAGGTCCTCCTTAATGCGCGGATACTCCACATCCATAAGGTGGTGGAGTTCGGCGACTATCTGGTCATAACGTTCTTTAGATAGATATTCCAAAATATTTATTCTTTTTGTTTCAATTAAACGGTGCTATACAGCATCTGGACAGCTTCTCACACTTCTCCACGGGCAATATTCCGGCCCGCTCCAAAAGGTCGACCGACAACGAATCGGACGGATATTTCTTCCGAAGCAACACAATCGCCTCAGCCTCCCTCCGGCCTCCGATATAAGGGTGCATCCTCAGACTGTCAGCTGGAAGCTGCCACAGACGGAAGGGCTCGGAGGGCGGGCTGCAACATATCAAATCCGACAGCCCTTTATATTTTGATTCGTCAAAATTGTATATGTCCATCAACTGTTCCGGATAGGAGTATCCGCCCAAACGCTCTCGATACCAAACCATTTTAGCCGCAAAATACGGACCAATTCCAGGAAGGTCATCGAAAGCGGCAGAATCGGCCTTGTTGATATCCAGAAGAGGAATATCGATATACGACTCCAGCCGTCCATACACAGAATCGGCCACCACAAAGGATTTCGCAAAATCACTCTTTCTTCTGAACCGTCCGCCCTTGGAGCGATAATTCTCGATAGACTGAGCCTGTTTCTGGCTGAATCCGAGGCGTTGAAGGTCCTCCACACTGACAGTATTGGGGTTAAACCGGAAACTCTCAACCTGCCTTTTGTTCCCTCTTACCTTCCGGACAGTCGCACTGTGCGCCGAATTCCTGCGAAACGTATCCGTCGCACTGCCGCCTTCCACCGTCCCGGAGGACCTAGCGACTTCGTTCCCGAAGAGCGGAGCAGCCTCATCGCCCGAGCCGACATAGCGCACGACATAGACCGTATCCGGATGGTCACGCAGGCTCTCGATACGAAGCACCGCTGCCTTATTCACGAACAACGCTGCCTGAAAACCTATCAACAGGAAAACAAGGCACACTGCTCCGAACTTGAACGAGCGGGCGTGCTGATTTTTTGCGGAATGATCCATATCCGAATCCCCGTCGAACGATTGCTTACCGGCATCCTCGCCGCCCATACGAGCTTTCTGGCCGTCATTCCTGCCTTTGAGGAACAATTTCTTCTGATGTATCTTCATAGTCTTTGTATTTGTTCCGGTGTTCTCGTTTTTCTTGCAGCGGCAGTCCTGCCACTACTATAACTATCTCTCCTTTAGGCTCTTCCGTCTCAAAATGCGAAAGCACGTCAGCGATAGTGCCCCTATGGTGCTCTTCATGAAACTTGGATATCTCCCTTGCCACGGAGCATTGTCTGTCCGGACCGAAGACTTGGACGAACTGCTCAAGCGTCTTTACCAGCCTGCGCGGTGACTCATAGAAAACCATTGTTCTTGTCTCGGCGGACAGCTGACCAAGAAGAGTCTGCCGCCCCTTTTTCTGAGGCAAAAAGCCCTCGAAGCAAAATCTGTCACACGGGAGTCCGGATGATACTATGGCCGGGATGCAGGCGGTTGCGCCCGGGAGCGTGATAACCTCAATTCCTTCGGCGGCGCAGGTCCTCGCAAGCAGAAATCCAGGATCCGAGATACCAGGCGTACCGGCATCACTCACAAGCGCAACAGTTTTTCCGGATACTATCAGGTCCTTTATCATCTCCGCTGTCTGATGCTCATTGAACTTATGATGGGACTGAAGCCTGCCTTTGATGCCAAAATGGCTGAGAAGCACGGAACTGGTACGGGTATCCTCCGCAAGTATCAAGTCCGCTTCTTTCAGAACATTTATTGCCCGGAGGGTCATATCGTCAAGATTGCCCACCGGAGTAGGGACTATATACAAAACACCTGTTCCGCTTTTTTCCATCATTCTATTTTCTTATATTTGTCTCCCCTTTGGGAAGTAACAATACAAATCTACATAATGTTTTCTGAAAATCACAAAAAATCCGGCTGCATCGAAGTCGTTTGCGGCTCAATGTTCTCAGGTAAGACCGAAGAACTCATCAGACGTCTCAGACGCGCCCAATTCGCCAATCAGAAAATAGCCATATTCAAGCCGGCAATAGACAAGAGATACTCCGATGTGGAAGTGGTATCCCATGATTTCCACAAGATTACATCCACTCCTATCTCATCTGCGTCACAGATGCTGGAAGTCTCTCCGGACGTACAGGTTGTGGGTATAGACGAAGCCCAGTTCTTTGGAGAAGACCTCGTATCCGTCTGCCAGACTCTTGCGAACAGAGGCATAAGAGTCATCGCCGCAGGACTTGACACTGACTATATGGGCGTACCGTTCGGTCCTATTCCGATGCTCATGGCAGTAGCCGAAGATGTTCAGAAAGTACACGCAATCTGCGTAAAATGCGGCAACCTCGCCAATCATTCCCACCGTCTTGCAAAGAGCAAGGACCTTGTTCTGCTCGGAGAGAAAGACGTGTACGAACCTCTGTGCCGCGAATGCTTCAACAAGGCTCTTGAAGAAGAGCGCTAATGGACCACCTTGACACAATATTTGCGCGCAACTGCCGTGTAGAACGAATACCAAAGCCGGAGGCCGCTGCATTTCTTGACGCCAACCACAGGCTTGGCAGCACCGGAGGCCGTTACTTTTACGGTCTGTTCGTGGAGCGCAGCACAGGTGCGTCGGAAAGTCATGTCAAGGAAGGCACTCTCGCCGCCGTGGCCGTATTCAGCAACGCCCGTCGCTGGGAAAAAGAGGGCCGGATTATCCGCTCATACGAATGGATAAGATATGCCTCGCTGAAAGGACTTCGGGTCACCGGAGGCATGGGAAAACTCCTTGGCGCCTTCATATCCGAGGTCCGGCCTGATGATATCATGAGCTATGCCGACACGGAATACCCCGACGGAGGAGACGCCTACAGACAGCTCGGATTCATCCAGGAGAGCACCAAAGAGTGCAACGGACACCTCAATATCAAATACCGGCTACGCCCCATCCCTACACATATCACCGAATAACCCCCACACACCATAAAGCGGGCAGTTATCACTTCCCGGAATCTTATTTCGGAAGGCACTTGAAATTACACATTCGTCGAATCGCACAGCGCATCCACCAAAGGCCGGACCTGCTCATAGTCATAGCCGCGAGACAAGGCAAACCGGAGCAGTTTGTACTTCCCCTGCGGATCATCCGAGAGGGTCTTCCATTTGACTTCAAGCACCTTGGAGAGCTTAGCCGAAGCTCTTTCCGTATCTGTTTCAGCCAGGGCAGCCTGCACCGTCTGGCGATCTATCCGTTTGGATAGCAGCATGGTACTGATTTTATGTGGCCCCCATCCGGAAATGGAGGACTTTTCTCTGGCATACGCACAAGCATAGCGCAAATCATCCACGAACCTGTCTTTCACCAGCAGATCCACCACCTCAGCGGCAGCAGGTTTCTCTCCATCCAGCCTTTCGAGTGCCTTCCGGAAAACGTCCGCACTGCAATACTCTCTTTTCGAACAGATACCTTGAAGATAATCAAGAACCTTCTTACCTTTCTCGTCCATGGCTAGAAGTCATACCCGAAAGATACGTACAAACCCCACTTATGCACCTGATTCCAATGCACGTCAAGTCTTAGAGGACCGACACCACTGTTGTATCCGGCCGATATTCCCATGGCGTAGAATTCAGGGTCAAAGTCACCGAACATCTGGGCGAACTTGTCTTTGGACTGGACGAATCCGGCCAAAGCCGACAGGTAAAGTTTTTTATATGGATTGACGCGCAACTCAAGACTTGCGGTAGCCAGATGATCCTCGGCGAGAAGGACATTGTCGATTCCGAAGAATGGAACCTGGCTGTCCGTGTAACGTCCCGGCACAGCTCCTCCGATAAAGTTGCTGTGAAGAAGGGACACTCCGTTGTATATCTGGCCGTCACTACCCACAAGGTCTCCCGTAGAGAAAATGTTACGCAGATGTACATCCGGGATCAAAGCCACTTTTTCGCCAAGCCTGAATACGGTCTTCCAGTCAAATCCCAACGCTATGATAGGATGGAAGTTCGGATTTCCGCTCTTGATAAAATCATAATTGGCGGAGAAAGACAGGCTCGTTCCCTTGGTAGGATAATACTTGTTGTCAAATGAGTAGTAATTTCCGCTCGCAAAGGCTCCGAAATAGTTTCCCTTCAGCGCATCTTTGGAAAGACTAGAGGCAATCATCGAACCAAATACCGTATTAGGATCCACATTGTTGTACTGATTGCGCAACCCTACCTTGAAATTGGACCTTTTCCACCGCACGTCCGTAAGATAGAGAAGTTCCCTGTGGCTCCAATAAGATACACCGTATTTCAAGACATCGGTACCGATTCCGAGATTGCCTGAATATCTGAACAAGCTGGCATTCAGATTGATAGTCGGCATCCAACCCAGATCAAGGGAATAATGGGCATCGAACTTCATGTTCTGGCCGAGCTTGGCAGTGAGGTTGAAACGGGACCCCATCAAACTGTTGGTGTTCAGTCCCACATTCAAAACTATTGACGCCCATTCTTCAGAATCGATACGGAATCCGAGTCCGACACTGTTGGTAGGGGAAGTCTTACAATTGAACACCAGTTTGTAAGGCTCTTCTTTTCCGAGAAGCGAGTAGGTGATGGATGCGAAACTGTTGGTGGCCTGCAGACGGCTCATCACCTCATCCATCGATGCCCGGCTCACGGTGTCTCCCGGCTCAAAATCCAGCATTCTTGAAAGATACTTGGACTCCTTTTCGGTAACTCCCCGGAATTCAATACTCTCTATTCTGACAGGATGTATGGCTATATTCGTAGCATCAGGCTTGCTCTTGACAGATGCGCCCCTCCTGGAAGAATTTTTAGCGGACGAGCCGGTCCTTGACACCCGACTTTTAACCTTCAGAAGTTCGTCCTTCTTGGCCTTCGCGGCATCGTATCCTCTCACTATCATCGTATCCACAGCCTTGGCATTGAAACTCAACATATTGAATTCCGGGATATGCGGCTTGATGAACACGTCAGGAAGATTAATATTCTTATTGTAGGCGTCAGTACCGAGCATACTGATCATCTGAGACACGATATCACCTATGTTATTCACCTCTTCGAAGCCCGGCATCATGTCGGAAAGTTCTATGGCAATAATGATATCGGCTCCCATGGCCTTCGCTATATCTGTAGGAAAATTGTTTCGCGTACCGCCGTCTATAAGGACCATTCCGTCCGTACGCACAGGTTCGAAAAGTCCCGGGATGGACATGGTGGAACGAAGGGCAGTATTAATGGATCCGCTGCCCCAGTTCTTTGCCTTGCAGCTTATCATATCCGAAGCCACACACACGAAAGGTATCGGAAGGTCGTTGAAAGACATGTCGTCCTGATACCCCACGGTAAGACTCGATATCTGATTGTTGACATTGAACCCGTACGCGTATCCCGACGGAAGAGAACTCATGAAGGATTGCTTCTTATATTCCTCATCGTTCTTCTTGCCACTGTTAAGAAGGTCGATTGCTGTCTGGAACGGTATTGTGAGGACATATTTGGAGTTGTACATCTTGGTGGAATACGGGATATATTTCTGATCCACCACATCCGTAAGCAACTTGTCCCAATCCTGATTTATGAATATATCCTCCAGTTCATCAGCCTTGTACCCTATAGCATACAAACCACCCAGCAGGCCTCCGATACTCGTACCGCAGATCAGGTCTATCGGGATATCCAGTTCTTCTATGAATTTAAGAGCTCCCACCTGCGCCGCTCCCTTAGCCCCACCTCCGGAAAGCACAAGTCCCACTGTAGGGCGCCGTTCCGTAGATCTGATACGCGCCATCTTCGTGCGCATCTGCCTGAGGTACACGCTGTCTATGGACGGCTGCGCGCTGTCCATGGTAAGGTTGTTGGGATATACCTTATTGCGTGAATTATTCTTGGTCTGAGCCGAGCCGGCAGGGCCCAAAAGCACCATAAAGGCGGCAGCCAACCAGAAACACTTATTCAACTTCATGCCTTCTGCGCATGCTTTCCGGCAAGCATTCCGCATGCCGCCAGAATATCTTCTCCACGGGATGATCGAATTGTACATAATATGCCGTTATTGTTAAGTCTGTCTCTAAATTCTTCCATCTTGCGGATTGAACTGCTCTCGTAAGGGAAATCCGGAATTTTGTGAAATCTTATCAGATTCACCCTGCATTCCAGTCCGCGGAGCATCCGGATAAGTGCATCAGCATGACGCTTGTCATCATTGAACCCGGAGAACATCGTGTACTCGAAACTCACCCGCCTTTGTCCGCTGAAGTCATATTGCTTTATCAGGTCCACGACTTCTGACAGCGGATAAGCCTTCTGCACCGGCATCATCTCAAGTCTCTCGTCCGGGAAAGGATTGTGAAGACTCACGGCCAGATGGCATCGCTGCTCGTCGAGATAACGTCTGAGATTCGGAATCACGCCTATAGTGCTCAGAGTAACTCTCTTGGGACTCCATCCGAAACCCCAGTCGGCAGTCAGCACTTCTATCGCCCTGGACACGCTCTCATAGTTGTCCAAAGGTTCCCCCATTCCCATAAATACAGCATTTGTGAGATTCATACTATCTTCAATCCCGGTAAACTGGTTCAATATGTCAGACGCAGAGAGATTTCCATGAAATCCCTGACGGCCTGTCATGCAGAACCTGCACCCCATTTTGCAACCTGCCTGAGAACTGACACAGAGAGTGCGTCTATCCTCATCCGGAATCATCACCGCCTCGACTGCGGAATCCTCAAAAGTCTCTCCTCTCGGACAACTCACCGGAAACAAGTACTTGCATGTCCCGTCCACGGAGCGGGCCATTCCGACAGGATCCGCAACTCCAAGACTGAACTTCTCCGAGAGCAGCGCTCTCGCCGACTTGGAAATATTTGCCATCCTATCCCAACTGCGCACTCTTTTGGAATACAACCAGTCAGCGAGCTGAACACCCACATACGGCTTCAGTCCGCACCCCACCACCGCAGCCTTGAGCTCGGACGGCGTCTTGCCAAGAAGATTCTCTTTCATAACCAAGTACAAACATAAGCATTTTTTACAACAATTCATTTAGCATAATGTCGTGCATTATTCGCTGAAGGTGCTGTCTTGAAATCTGCCCGAGTCGCCTACGGCGCAAAGGGCCGTCTTTCCCTGGAAGTTTATGGAAAGACGACCCCTTATTGAGAATAGTTTTTCGCTAGTCTAAAATCAATTTCTACAGAAAACTTGCCAGTGGAACGGCATCCCGCCCCAAAACTTATAAGTAAAACCGATATAACCTTGCATATCTGTATTTTCAATAACCTCGCAAATATATAATCAAACCCTAAAAAGAATCCTACAAAAAGAGCAATTCTGTTTCCTCTAAACGGCACGCGGAGTTACATTCTGTTTCTTCTAACGTGTAGATGCAATGTAACATCCCCGAAATGTAATGTTACATACCACTTAAAAATCATACTGAAAAATAAATAAAACTTGACTGTTTTTCGTATTTTTGTCAAATTTACCATCGCTAAACAGCCAAAGAATCATGAGATACAGTACTTTTCAAGATATACTATGTGCGGACGCATGTCTGGTCTTTATTGTTACGGGCATAATCTGCGCTGCGCTGAGGTGGTTTCACATGTGCCGCCCGTACAACAAGGAAGAGAATTATTTCTACCCGGCACGGAAGGAAGTGGCGCTGACATATCTTCTTCTGTCGTTAATTCAGATTCCATATTTTCTGGCACCTTCTGATGACGCCGTCATGAAATATATCGGGCTCGCCGGAATACTGTACTACCCGATGTGTTTCTCCGCTCTCTTCGGCATCTATTTCGGAGATCAGCGTCTTGATAAGTTCAAAAACAGGTATTACATAACCGGCACGCTGTCAGTAATTGTCGCAGTACTTCTCATAATTATCTTCGGAAAAGGATATTGGATTACGGACAACTGGGGCTATCTCAAGTATATTTTCAGCGCCATAAGTATACTCCCTACGATGCATCTATTCAACAAAATGCGGTGGCTGTATAGAAAAATCGAAAACTATCACTTCCAGAACTATTCAGACAACAGCGATTTTCCGTATCGGTTTGCAGAAAAGATTCTTAGCTTGCCTTTGTTCTGTATATTGATAATGTGGGTCATATTTCTTTCCGGCAACGGCATTGTAAAGATGGTGGCCGACCTTCTAATTTCCATACTCGAGGTCATATTTCTCATAATGATCCTTCACCCGCAACGTGTGCTTCAGGCGGATACCGCACACAGCGATGACCTAATGTCTGTAACTCAGGATTCTATCGAGAAACCGGACGAGGCAGCGGAAGACGAGTCTTATATTTTCGACGAAGAAGCCAAACGACAGGTGCTTGATATCATACTCAGGCGTTTTAAAGAGCAGCATCTTCAGAAGAAAGATATCCTTGCCGGAGTTGACAAAGGTAGAATGGCACCGGCAAGCAGATTTATCGCTTCTGTTGGCTATTACAACCTCATCAATATGTTTCGACTCGAATATGCCAGACAATATAGTGAGGCAAACCCTATAACGAAACAGTCGGCGGTAGCAGAGGCTTCCGGTTTCGCATCCGCATCAAGTTTCAGTAAGGCAAAGAAAAGAGTGCCTTACATCGATCCTTTACTCGTAAAGAACGTTCATTACAAACATTAGGGCATTTAGTCAAGGATAAGCCGTCTATGGCTTATCCTTGACAGGACGCACATTGCGCCCGGCCTCTCTGGCTCCGCCTATGCTTGGACTCTGCCAAGAGGAGAAGAAGAACGGCGAACCCGTATCCGGATCCTTGGTCTGAAGCACAAAGGCCGCGTAGTCGATATACTCCCTTCGTGTCACACCTTCGGCTGCCGTGCAGAGAGAAGCGGTCCACAGGAACGCGTCCTCAGGGTACTCAATCGTCGAGTAACTCTTGTATCCGCCGTGCGGAATGAAGATGCAGCGGTCCTTATATTTATTCTTCCCCAAGAAAATCACGCCCTTCACGCCATTGTACTCATAGTCGTCAAGCGCTGATGTCTTGTCAAAGAGGTCTTTAATATCGCTCTTGAGCGGCATTCTCCATCTGTCGCCCCACTCTTTCCTGGCTACATCGTCCGCGTCCTCAAGCACCACGAGATTATCCGGTGTACTTATGCCCGGACGTGTATGGCTTGCATCTGTCAGGTATTTGTTGACATAAGTGGCTGCATTATAAGTAGTGAAATACTTGTAGCTGGTCATCGTGTAGGCATTCTCTCCCGTCTGCTCCTCCGTCTCGCCCCACGCGTAGTAGCGACCCGGCTCTTCGGGCTTGGTCGCCCCCACATTCCAGCTTGCCCAGAGGACCGCAGTGCCGAGATCCACAGCCTGGTCTGTGCTGATGGTCACATCCGGCATCTGGAGTTCTTTGCGCGCACCATAGTATTCGATGCCATTCTCCATATAGATGGACGGATAACAATAATACTTGGTACCCGGGCGCAGCCTCGCTGAGATAGAGCCGACACCCTCGAACGGTCCTCCCTTGCCGCCGCCTTTTCCGCCGCCTTTTCCGCCGCCGACATAGTCCCTGCTGATGATGTTGCCGCTCTCGTCCTCAATCGTTATGTTGCTGTACTGACTGGCGAGGTAGGTCTGTCCATATTCGCAGCTGTTGGTATGCGGGCTGAACGTGGCGGAGAGGGACACCTCTATGGCGTTGGTCATGTCATACCACCCGCTGTCGTCGAACCAGCACGGATAGTGGGTATCTTTCGTGAGCCCGCTGATTGCCGGGACAGCGTAGTAACTACCCCTTGCCGGCTTGTTTTTGATGGTCTTGGTGACGCTGTAGATATTGCGCTTGTTGGTCTGAACTTCAAATATCCACGAGTCCGAGCCCACGCTGATCGCCTCATCGTCCATCATCAGACCTATCGCCACCTTGAGCGGATTGGAGGCGTCCCAGACGGTGATGTCTTTCAGTTTGACCTGGAGTTTTTTGCACTTTTGTCCCGGCTGGATGGTGGTGCTCTCGTCCACCCAGATGTTTGACGCGAAGGATGTGTTATAGCTTTTGGCGGTGAGGATAAATGCTGTCGGGTATTCTCCGGCCTCCAGAGCCGGGGCAGCGAGCTCCAGATTAAGGATTGAATTGACCGGAGACAGTGTCCCTTCGAGGTCCTCCGCCTTTACAGGAGGAGTCGTGACCTCTCTGGAGAGGACGCTGACGATGTGGGCTGTGGTACCGTTCCCGGTCTGCTCCGCGTAGTCGAGGCTGGCGTATATGGACTCCCTGCGATTGTAACGAGTCACATTATCAAACGACTCTCCGGACACATGCAGGATGCAGACTTTCTCCGTGTTGTCGCTTAGATCAGGAACGCCCTTGCCGACAGCGTTGAATGTGCCTATGCCTGCGGCAGCGGTGCTTTCGAGTTCATAGATATACGCCGCGTCACCTTTAATCACGGCGATGCGGTCTCCTGCGTTCCAACTGACCTTGACGCCAGTGGTACTGAAATCGAGCGTGGTCTTTGAGTTGTCCTGCTGTGCAAGTCCGAAGCACAGGGTCCGTATTTCTCCGTTGACAATTCTGTCTGACGGACTTTCAATCTGCTTGGAGCATGCTATCAGGGCGACTGCGGCCATCGTGAGCGCCGCGAGTCTTGGCAGAATGGTTTTCTTCATAAGAGTACTGGTTTAAAAAAGATCGTCCCCTCCGGACGGATATCCTCCCGGATCCATGCCGGGCACAGTATACAACGAGGCAGCAATCATGACTGCGCTTTCGGGATGAATCTCCAGCACATGGATTACCGGGGACTCATAGTGTGTCTCATGTTTCATAAAAGAAATATTAATTGGCGCAAGATAAGAAGTATCTACGAGTTGGAGATATGGCCAGAGAAGCAAATTTTGGTTTTTTAGCCATATTTTCAGGTGGGAGGCCTTTTTTCTCTGCCGTGTTCCCGGGCCTTGTTTCTCCAGACATGTTCCCTGGCGGCAGGCCTTGTTCTCTCGGGTGGCAGGAAGCCCAGCCTTGCACAGAACGCCTCTTAATGAACTGCGCCCCGTGCATCACGAGGCTATTTTCGGGGCACCTGGCCTGTCCCGTACCAGAGAAGGGAGCTTCCGGTACCGAATATCTCCTCCGTACCGGAAAAGCCTGTTTTTTACACCGAATGCCTCTAAAAATGCGTCGCGTACCCCAGGAGCCTGTTTTTTGCACGGCGCGCATATTCCGTACCGTAGGAGGCCCTCTCCGGTACCGAATGCCAACCAGCCGCCACCCCCAAAACACACCGGCAAACAGCACCCCAACTCAAAGGCCAACCACAGTCACCACCCACGGGCACAAACAAAGAAGTCCCGACTGAATGTTACTTCAATCGGGACTTCCGAAAAGCGGCAGCTG
>ERZ857629.1325-NODE-1325-length-27772-cov-9.626655_pt1 | contig 27772 bp, 18 predicted proteins | sample MGYA00519700_ERZ857629 | MGnify/ENA primary metagenome ERZ857629 (study PRJEB31778, sample SAMEA3449351) | human gut metagenome | biome: human gut; feature: human-associated habitat; material: faeces | place: United Kingdom | collected 2010/2012 ...
CCTGCGCGATGGCGCCGGAGAGGTCTTTCTTGCGCTGCGTGCCGTAACCGATCACAACGGTCTCGTCCAACATCTGGCTGGAATTGCTGAGCTTGACCGTGATTTCCGCTTTGCCGTTCCAGATGATTTCCTTGTCGTCATAACCGAGGCAGGAAACCACCAGAACTGAATTTGATTTGAGTGAGGTCAATGTGCAGACACCCTTGTTGTCTACAGCTTGTCCGATGGAAGTCCCCTTGACGACCACGGCCGCTCCAGGAAGAGGACCGATTTCATCCACGACTTTCACACGACAAGTTCCATTGCCTTGTCCATAGGCTGTGTGTTGAATTGAAACCAGGCCGATAACCAGGGCTGCCAAGCCCAGTAGATGCCTGAATTTCTCGAAGAATTTAAACATAATCCGATATTTTAGTGTATTAATTTGCTTGTGGTCCAAATGTACACTATAATATAACCGGTTATGAAAATGCTTTTGGCTGATGGTTAGTTTATTATATTTTTTGGCGAGTCTGTTTCATTCTTTGACGCATATTCCGCAGGTAGGCAGCCATAAGTTTCCTTGAAGCATTTTGAGAAATACGATGGTGAACGGAAGCCTACGGCATAACAGATTTCGCTCACGCGGTGTTTCCCTGTGGCGAGCATTTCGGCGGCTGCAGCCAATCTCCTGGACCGCAGATATTCCACCGGGCTCGTGCCCAGCAGACTGCGGATTTTCCTGGTGAGGGAACTTCGGCTCATGTACAGGGCTTCCTCCAGATTCAGGACACTGAAAGACGGGTCGCTCATGTGCTTCTGGATTTCACTGTCCAGTCTCCTTACGAAATCGGCATCCCTCTCCACCAGATTGATGGCCTTGCTGTCGGTCGCTGCATCGGTATCCTGCATGGACTCCTTGATTTTCCGCTTGTTCTCGATGACGCTCTTGATGCAGGCAGTGAGGTAGTCCAGCGTGAACGGCTTCTCGATATACAATGCCGCCCCGTATTCCATGCAACGGATTTTGGTCTTTTCTGACGAAATTGCCGACAACACTATTATAGGTATATGAGACATCTCCGGATCGGAACTCACTTTGCTGCATAGTTCCACACCGCTCATCTTTTGTAGTGCAATGTCGGTGAGAATTATGTCCACCTTATTGGCTTTCAATGCTTCTAATGCGTTTTCCGCAGAGGCATAGGCCAATATCCTGTACTCCGTCTTGAGCTTCCGTTTCAGATAACTCTGAAGTTCCTGGTTGTCCTCCACCAGCAGGAGCATCGGCAGGTTTTGGCCGCTCTCCACGGGGGCCTCCATGACGGCAAGACTGTTCTCCTCTGTCTTCAAGGGCAGATTCAGGACGAAATCTGTCTCATTGCCTCCGGCCAATGTCAATGAACCTCCGTGCAGTTCCGCAAGGGTCTTGGCAAGCGGCAGTCCGATTCCGAAACTTTGAGAATAGTTTGCCCTCTCATTGCTGAACTGGATGAATGGCTTGAAAATTTCCTTGCGCCTGCCGGCCGGAATCGCCGGCCCGTCGTTTCTGAAATTGATGGAAACATTGTCCCCCTCGATGGAAATGCAGATGTTGATATAGGATTCGGCATACTTTACAGCATTGTGAATCAGATTGTTGATGATTTTCATGAGCGCCTTTTCGTCAGCCGCCAACACTATATGGTCCTGCGTGTGATTGAATTTCAGCTTGATGTTCCTGTCCTTTGCCGTCTCCGAAAAATTATAGCATGCGTAGTTTATCAGATCCACGATATCAATGTTCTTGCGCTCAAGCACATAGCCGTGCTGCTCCACCTTCACGAAGTCCAGCAGTTCCTTTACCAGTTTGTCCAGATAATCCGTACTGTTTCGTATTATTTTCAGGTCATCGGCAGTGTCGGAAGCCTTTTCCCCGGACATTATGTTCTGCAGAGGCGTACGTATGAGCGTAAGCGGTGTCTTGATTTCGTGGATGACATTGGAGAAAAAGGACATCTTCTCTGCCAGCATTTCTTTCTCCCTCTGCTGTTCAAGTTCTTCCTGGACCTTTCTGTGCCTGTCCTCCTTTCTTTTAAGAACTATGCCGATGGATGCGGCCGTAATCATCAGGATGATGCCTGCCAGTGTTGCCACTCCTGCCGCCGATTGCCAGAACGGAGGCTTGACTTCTACCTTTATGTCATGATGTGCAGACACTTGCTCGCCCGAAGGCTCCACGGCAACGATGCGGAACGTGTATTTCCCCGCAGGAATGTTGTAATAGAAGACACTCATGTCCGAAGATATGTCCCTCCAATCATGGTCATACCCGTCAAGCCGACATAAAATCCTGTCGCTCTGCAGGACATCCGAGGCAGGAGCTGCGAAATTGAATCCAAATGAATTCTCTCCGGGCTTGAGATCAATGCTGCGGGCTACGTCAATGTTTTCGCGGATGGCTCCGTCTTCTGATGGTACGACCACATCGTCTCCGATGGCGAAATCGGTTATCGCTACATTCGGTATTCCTCCTTTTGCTTGAAAATCAGCCGGATTGAACATTATGAAACCGTCCGTGGAACCGAACATGAGCCGTCCGTCACTTAGTGTGATTCCGGACTTGTTCAGGAAATCATCTACCAGACCCGATCTCTTGTTGAAAACCTTGATGGACCCGTTCCTCTCATTGTACCGCACAAGTCCCTTGTCGGAACTGAGCCAGAGATTGCCGAAATCATCGGGCCTGGCTGCGAAGAAAACTTCGGTCGGCAGGTTTTCGATGTTTTCCCGATTGTAGGCGTGAAACTGCTTGGCGAGTCTGTCATATTTGTAGAAACCGGTATTGAAACCGATGGCCCAGAGATCTCCGTTTTTATCCAGGCAGACTGAGGAAACCATATCGGAGATGTTGTTTCCGTACCAGTGTCCGGTAACGGTATCATTGAACTGGTCGTATGCGAGCACGCCTTGGCTGTAGGAAGCTACCCAGATGGTGCCGTCGCCGTCTTCCACCATATATTCGATGGCCCGGTCGCCTAGACATTCCACCTTTCTGAGTTTGTCCGTCGCCGGGTCGTATGCCATCACTCCCACCGAGGTGCAGAGGAAGATTTTCCCGTCGGAGGCTTTGAAGATGCGCAGAACTCTGTTGTCAATGTCAATGTCAGATACCGTGAAATGTGGATATGACTTGACGTTTCCGGTCCTTATGTCCAGTTTGCATATACCCTTGTGATAGCCTATCCAGAGGTTGTCGCCGTCGATGCAAAGTGCGTTCAACGTCTCGGGCAGTCCCTTTATGTTTTTGCGGGACAATTCCCCTGTTCCCGGGTCCAATGTCATCAGCCCGTTCCCTTTCGATGCAATCCATACGATACCGTTCCTGTCCTGGGCAAATCCGCAGATGGTGCTGCCTTCAAGTGATTCTCCATCGGTGGTCTTATAGAATTTTTTGAAAACATCCTGGCTGGGGCTGTGATAGTCAATGCCCTGCGTCGTAGTTCCGATGAACAGGCTTCCGTCGGAAGTCTGGATGGCAGTCGTAGTATAGTCATCAGACAACGAAAATTTGTCGGCGCTGTCGTGTTTCAATGTCGAACAAGAGCCGTTTTCCTCAGAGTATTTTATCACGCCGGATGATGTGGCCAGCCATAGGATGCCGTCGTTTTCCGACAAGTGAACAGGCCTGGAATCGGCGGGCAATGTCACCAGAACGATGACTTCCCCAGTTCTCAGGTCCAGCCGGCAGAGTCCATGGCGCTTGCTCGCTATGAACATCTGGTTGTTGGAACTCGGATTCAGTACTATACCTTCTATGTCATCCTTCTCGAAATAGCCTGATTTGCCTGAAGTTTCAATCCTTTTCATAGAATAGTCTCTGCCGATTCTATAAAGGTTGTCGCAATATACGGCCACGTGCATCTTGTCGTTTCTGTCAATGGCTATCCTGTAAATGTCCCGGACCAGTTTTCCTTCTGGGTTTTTCAGGTCAATCTTGCCGATGGCGTCAGTTTCAGGGTCATAGCTGAACAGTCCCTGTGCTCTGGACCCGATCCAGGAAATGCCTTTCGAGTCATTCTGTATGCTGTAGATTCTGTCGTTCAGCAATTCTGCCTGCATCGGCTGTCGGAACGAATCCTTACGGTAATCGTAAATGACTATCCCATTGTCTGTTCCGATAAGGACATTTCCTGCGGAATCTTCTGCAAGAACATTGATATAGTCGGATTTTACTCCCAGATCTTTCCTTCCGTAGTTCTTGATGCGTGTGCCGTCATATCTGTTGAGCCCTTTGTAGGTTCCTATCCACACATATCCGCGACTGTCCTGCATGACACATTTTACGGAGTTATAGGATAATCCGTTCCGCGATGAGACTTGCGTGAACCGGCAGGGAAATTCGTCATGCAATCCGGCATTGGCAGAGGGAATATTGATACACAGAGCCAGAACCGTAAAGGTTATTGTTAGGAGCATTGAATATTTCATATGCCCAATTTATGAAAAAATCTAAAAAAATGTGCAAAAAAACGTTATCTTTAAACAATAGTGTTTTTTCAAGATTACTGACTATATTAGCGGATTGTAACCGGAAGATTGGTGATATGATCAGGAAATATATTATTTACATAACTCTGCTTCTGTGCCTGAGCTCCTGCGGACGCGAAACGGGCATTGTAAACGAAGCTGTAAGCGAACTGGATGCGACATTGGCGATGAAAGCGACCTACGAAAAGGCGTTTGAATCCAGGATAAAGTCCATCAGAGAGGTGTACGGGCCTGACCAGAGCTACGAAAACCAGATGGCGTTCAATCTCAGGATGGCAAATGAATTCCGTGCGAACAGTTTCGATTCCACCGTGTTCTTCCTTGCCCGTAACCGGGAACTCGCTGAGCAGAATGCTGACAAAGAAAGACTTGCCTCTGCAAATCTTTCGCTTGTGGAAGTGTATGCCAAGGCCGGTTATCATATAGAAGCCACGACATTGATGCAGAGCGTCATTGACGACGGCATTCCGGAGAGCGTCAAGCTGCAGTACCTCAGGACACGGCACACATTGGCAGGGGAGCTGATGTATTATGCTTCTGACAATACTGTGGGCGGGCTTCAGTTCGATGACAGGAACAAGCTTCGCGATTCGCTGATGAAATATGTCGCTCCGGGGACTTACGAATGGTATGACCTGAACAGGGAGGCGGCTCTGTCAGCCAAGGACTCGGCATCCGTGAGGAAATTCGCCAGGAAAATGATGATGTTGTCGCAGAAGAATGATCTCCGCAAATACGCCGGAGCTTGCTATTACTATTCTCAGGGCGTGCCCAAGAACCAGCCGGACAGCATAATGTACTGGCTCTGCAAGTCGGCTCAGGCTGACATCTCCAGCGCCACAAAGGATTATGCGTCATTGAACCTTATCGCCCAGTATATCTTCGACATGGGAGACGTGGACAGGGCGTTCAAATACTGCGCAGACCATTGTATGCAGGATGCATTGGCCTTCAACGGCAAACTGCGTCCGTGGCAGATTTCCAAATTCTTCCCTCGGATAGAGCACGAGTATGAACAGAGGAAGCGGGAGCAGAACCGGATGATGATGGCTGCCGTCGTCTTCGTGAGTCTGCTTCTCGTGGTACTTGCCGTGCTGTCGCTCCATATCTACCGGCACCACAATATCCTCGCGCGGACCAATGAGGAGCTCAAGTCATTGAACAGCAGGATAAAAGAGGCGGACAAGATCAAGGAAGAGTACATCGCGCTGTTCCTCGGAATGGTGTCGGACAATATAAACAAGACCCGAAAATATCAGAACCACATTCTCAAGTATCTCAAGCGTGGCAATGAAAAATACATCATTGACGAGATAGAGATGCTGCCGCCGATAGACGAGGACATCAAGACGTTCTACAAGATGTTCGACGAGACGTTCCTGAATCTGTATCCTGATTTTATAGAGCAGTTCAATGCCCTGCTCGCTGACGGCGAGGCTATTGTGCTGAAGGACAATGATATGCTTACTCCGGAGCTGAGGATATTCGCATTGGTGAAGCTTGGCGTGAACGAATCGTCCAAGATAGCGTCGCTGCTGCATTACTCGGCCAATACGGTATATAATTATCGCGCTAAAATCAGAAACAAGTCCAGAGGACCTCGCGACAAGTTCGAAGATATGGTCAGGGAAATAAGGTGATGAAGGTGATGCTGACACTTTTTTGAGGTAAGCGTCTCCGCGATTACGTGTTGACTAAATTTTTTCAGGACGACACACTGGGCGCGCCGCATCGCCCGATAGCATTTAGCTTCCATAATAGTTTACTTTTTTGGGTAAACTTTTTTCAGGACGATAAAGTACGTGCATCGCGTAACTCTCTGAATATCAATGATTAAGCCATTTTCAGAGTTGTGAAAATGCCAACTCTGAAAAGCGTTAAGTCGTTGTGATACAGGGTTTTACGCGGTGCGCCCCTAACGCCACGTACACGTTACCGTCCTCCATCCCCGTCGCCGGAACCGTCCTCCGTCCTTGTCTCCGAAACCGTCCTCCGTCCTCGTCTCCGAAACCGTCCTCCGTCCTCGTCTCCGCGGTTACGTATTGACTACTCGACGTCAGACACTCAGACGATGCCGGTGCCTTTTTTTTTGTAAACTTTTTTCAGGACGACGTGTTCAGCGCAATCTGTAAATGACTGATAAATAAGTGTTTAACACTTTTCAGAGTTATGAAATTGCCAACTCTGAAAAGCGTTAAGTTGTTGTGCTACAGGGTTTTACGCGGTGCGCCCATAACGCCACGTACACGTTACCGTTCTCCGTCCCCGTCTCCTCAATCGTTCTCCTTTCCCGTTCACCTTCCGAACCGTATCGTGATGCTTTCGCCGCTCTGGACGCTGATGTGGACGAAACCTGAGGAGTCGGTAGGGAACTCATTGCCGTAAAGATCCCGTGCAATGCTCCCTGCCGGCACCTTCAGAACCACCGAGTTCCGTCCGCCTGCCGTGACAGTGCCACCATCGTCCGTACTAGCCGCGGTCAGTCCATCCGTCACGGCAAAACCCTTGGCCATCGCACCTGAACTCCTGCCGCATGCCATCAAGTCACCTGCTTCCACGGAATTTACTCCGTCACTCGCGCTCGAATCTGGTCCGTCCATCGCAGCACCACCATCGCCACTCGCAACCGAATCTGGTCCATCCGTCGCGGCAGAACCCTTGGCTATCGCACCTGAGCTCCTGCCGCACGCCATCAAGTCACCTGCTTCCACGGAATTTACTCCGTCACTCGCAACCGAATCTGGACCATCCGTTACAGCACCACCCTCGGCACTCGCGCCCGAATCTGGTCCGTTCATCGCGGCGCCACCATCGCCACTCGCAACCGAGGCTCGTCCGTCTTCACCAGCACGGAGCGCCAGGCCGGTGATGGTCACCTGCTCCACGCGTGAATCATTCCAGTTGAAATCCACGGACACATTCCCCCTGGCCCTGAGGCCTCTTGCACTGCCGCTTCTCCACCCGGACGGTAGGGCAGGGAGCAGGGCTATGTATCCGTCCTGACTCTGGAGCAGCATCTCGGTTATGCCGGACGTGCCACCGAAATTGCCGTCTATCTGGAACGGCGGATGCGAGCAGAACAAGTTAGGGAAAGTGCCGCTGAACTGCTCCAGATGCAGATTGCCATTATAATAAGGAACAGATAACGTATCTATCTCACTGTACCTCACGGCCGGAGCCAGAAGCGCCTTCAGCAGTTTCAGGGCATGGTCGCCGTCACCTAGCCTCGCATAGAAATTGATCTTCCAGGCCCTGCTCCATCCAGTGCCGCCGTCGCCCCTGACCTTCAGAGTGTTACGGCATGCCTCGGCGAGCGCCGGTGACTGTAGAGTACTGATGGAATTGCCGGGATGAAGCCCGTACAGATGAGAGACATGCCTGTGCTGAGGCTCCACTTCAGCATACTCCTCAAGCCACTCCATCAGCCGTCCGCGGGAATCCACCCTCATAGGCGGAAACCGCTTCGTCGCAGCTGCGAGACTGTCAGAAAAATCCTTGTCAATGCCGAGAATCCCGGCTGCGGCAGACGTCGATGAAAACAGCTCCCCGAGCAGCTGGACATCCATTGTCGGCCCCATACAGATACTCGTCGCAATAGAGTCTTTCCTGCACCAGAAAGCATTCTCCGGAGAAGAACTTGGCGCTGTGACAAGCCATTGATGCACAGGCTCTTCCACCAGCGTTGACAAGAAAAATCTCGCGGCTCCCCTCATTATCGGATATGCCCTTTTCAGGAAATCCTTGTCGAGAGTGTAACGGTAATGGTCCCAGAGATGGGCGCAAAGCCAGGCCCCGCCGGTATTGGTCGCGCCCCACGACGGATGCTCGCCCGGAGCAGTATAATTCCACACATTGGTCATCATATGCAGCACCCAGCCCTCTGCCTCACTTCCGTAGAAACACTTTGCGCTCTCCTGCCCGGACGGAACCAGCCTCTCCATCATGGATATCAGCGGCTGGACAAACTCACTCAGACCGACCTGCTCCATCGGCCAATAGTTCATCTGGATATTTATATTCGTGTGATAATCACCGTTCCACGGCGTGCTCGTACCGTCCGCCCACAGCCCCTGAAGATTCGGAGGAAGCGACCCCGGCCTCGTACTGCTTATGAAAAGGTAACGCCCATAGTTCCAGTACAATACCGCAAGTCCCGGAGCCAGACTCCCGCTGTTCGAAGATGCAGCTTTCCGGAGCCGTTCATCAGTCGCCAGCGCATCATCGTCGCACTCCTCAAGATAAATCCCTGCCCTTCCGTAAAGCTCGCCATGCGCAGCTATGTGGCCGGAAATCAATTCGTTATAATCCATATGAGCCGCCGCGTCAAGCAGGCTGTCGCAGAAACTCACATACCTCTCGCCGGGAAATATGGTCCCCTCCGCAGAATACGAAGTCGCGGCAGAAATGATCAATGTAGCTTCGCTCGCTCCTGTCAATGTTATGGCCCCGTCGCTGTACACGGCCTTGCCGTCAGAAGAGGCGACCGTCATCGACACTTTATAGCTTATACCTTTCTTGCCAGGAATACCGCTCTCAAGACTGCCCTCAAGCGTGGCAGCGTGCAGCTTCCTGCGTCCGCATTTCTTGTGCTCAACCCCTGCAGCAGCATTTTCCTGCCGGCTCAGTACTGCCTTGAATGACAGTGCTCCCTTTTCGGAAGAAGTAAGCCGCAGCACCATCACGTCATCAGCCCTTGATGCGAAGAACTCCTTGCTGTAACGGATGCCGTCCACGATAAAAGAACTTCTCGCAACTCCCTCATCCATAATCAGTTCGCGGATATATTCCACAGGTTGTAAATCCGGCCCGCAACCATCATTGACAGGAAAATCATAGTCAATGTCCAGCGCGCCGAGAGTCTGATATGTCCCGTACCTGGCATCTGAAACCTCTTTCCGCGGCAGAAACCGCTCGTACATAAGCGCCTGGGCCTCAGCGTTTTTCCCCTCGAACAGCAGACTCCTTATCTCAGGCAGGCAGGAAGCCGCCTCCGGATTACGGTAGTCGGCCTCGCAGCCGCTCCACATGGAAATCTCATTGAGCGTAATGTGTTCATGGCGGGTCCCGCTGTCGGTCATCAGTCCCAGCCGGCCGTTCCCGAGCGGCAGAGTCTCCTCCCAAATCTTGGCAGGACGCCGGTAGAACAATCTGTCATCAGTACCTGTGGCATTGGCCAAACTGCCCAGAACCAGGCAGACGGATGCGCACAAAAGCATATTGCCCACTTTCATAACTCGATCCATTTTACGTCAGAATATCTTTTCCACCAGGTAAGCTGCTTCTTGGCATAATGTCTGGTATTCCGCTGAATCAGCCTTACAGCCTCGTCCAATGAGGTCTTTCCATCGATGTAATCGAACATTTCCTTGTACCCAACAGTCTGCAGAGCCGGCAGATCCCGATATGGCAGCAGACCGCGTACCTCATCCTCGAGCCCTTCATTGACCATAGCCGTAACACGCTCATTGATACGGCTGTACAGAACTTCTCTCGGTCGCGTGAGGCAGATTTTCTCTATCTCGAAATCCCGCTTTTTCGGCTCGCGGAGCTTGAACTCGGTGAACGAGCGCCCCGATATCATGATGGTCTCCAGCGCCCTGACCACCCTCTGTCCGTTGTGGATGTCTATGGCTTCCCACGCCTTCGGGTCCAGTCTGCGCAGTTCCTCTGCCAATGCACCGACTCCCTCAGTCTTGACCCTCTGCGTAAGCTCTTCCCTCAGCTCTGGAGGCGGAACAGGCAGGCAGTCCAGACCATTGCATACCGCGTCGATATAAAAGCCTGAACCTCCGCACATTACAAGTGTCTCGCGCCCCTCGCTGAAAAGTCTGTCAATGAGAGCCAGGGCATCTATTTCATATTGGCCGGAGGAATATGGCTCGGTAACGTGGATGCTATGGATAAAATAATGCTTCACAGCGGCTAACTGCGAAGCATCCGGGACAGCAGTCCCAATAGTCATTTCCTTGTATATCTGTCTCGAATCGCAGGAAATCACCGGAGAACCGTATTTGAGGGCGGCTTCGATGCAGAAGTCGGTTTTACCTACGGCCGTGGGTCCGGTAATTATGACAAGTTTCCTGCCCATTGAAAGGTCAATGAACGGTTAGAACAGGAGTTCCTCTGATCCGTCATAAACCTCATCGCTGTCCTCTGCGATGGATGACTTGAGATCGTCCTCCTCATCCTCCTCGTCGTCGTCATCATCATCGATAGGGTCAATATCGTCAATGTCATCTGCGTCATCTGCATCCTTGTCTGCCTTGTCCTCTTTCGCCATAAGCGATTCGCCAGGCAGATGTCTCTGCTCATCCGGAAGATCCTCGTAAGCCACATATCCGTTCTCGAACTCCACAGGATTAGGACCTTTGCTCTCAACCAGTGCAGGATAAGTCCTTCCCGGCTCCTCTTCCACCTCACCTTCGAATGTGACGATCACGCTCTTTCTGTCAGTGACATCATAGAAATAGGTAAATCTGGCAATGCCCTTGTTCACTGTTTCCTCCACCGTAACTTCGTCCACAGCGCCTGCGCCCAGGTCGAACATTCCGTAGCGGGCCACCAGATTTCCGTTTTCATCGAGGCCCTTGAACTGTATAAGCTGGTCGTGAGAGAAATCCATATCATCTCTCATCCTTTTGTGAAAATCATATAAAGTCGTCGTTGACTTCAATTCGTAAACGCGGGCGAACCCTTTAATCCCCGGAAGGGATACACGATACCTGAGAATCATAAATGCTAGTCTAATAAAAATTGCTTCAACCGCCCCAAAGTTACAAAATATTTCCGTTCCGTTGCATAATAATCCGCTTTTAACTAAATTTGAGCCTATGGAAAAGAACATTGACCCTATCTGCGACACTTACAAGAGCATTGCGGCTCCTGCCGAAGGACTCTTCAAGGACAACGGCAGCAGGTTCATCGCATTGGCCTATCCTGTCGAGACGCTCGAGCAGATAAGGGAAATTGTCAGTTCTTTGAAAAAGGAGTATCACGATGCGCGGCATCATTGCTATGCCTATCGTCTTGGCTATAAGGGAGATGTGTTCCGGGCCAATGATGACGGCGAGCCTTCGTCTTCAGCGGGACGTCCGATTCTCGGGCAGATCGATTCCAATTGTTTGAGCGACATATTGATAGTGGTGGTGCGGTATTTCGGCGGCATCAAGCTCGGCATACCGGGACTGATACGCGCGTACAAGAGCTCATCTGCAGACGCATTGGCCCATGCCGAAATCATAACCAAAACAGCGACAAGGCATTACAGGCTTTCGTTCGGCTATATGGAGATGAACGGGGTGATGAAGATAGTGAAGGATATGGGGCTTGAGCAGAGCGGCCAGGCTTTCGGCAATGAATGCGGCATTGACCTGAAAGTGCGTCTTTCCGCGGTGGATGATTTCGAGAAGCGAGTAGGGAACGTGGAGGGCTGCAGGTTGGAAATTTTGGAGTGACCAGACACTCTTCATATAAGAACTTAATAATGCGGCTTTTCTGGTGCGGCCGTCTGAAATGATTGTGCATTATGCCTAAAAGTCTGATTTCAATCGGCGATTTCTCCAAGGATGAGATTCTCCACATCCTGGACGTCGCCAAGGAATTTGAAAAGAACAGAGAGCAGAACTTCCTCGCGGGAAAAGTCATCGCCTGTCTGTTCTTCGAACCGTCCACAAGAACGAGACTCTCATTTGAAGCAGCGGTTAACCGCCTGGGAGCCAGAGTCATAGGTTTTCCTGATTCCAGAAACACCAGCGTTTCCAAAGGTGAAACTCTCGAAGACACCATCAAGATCGTCTCCAATTATGTGGATATGATCGTGATGCGTCATCCGATGGAGGGAGCCGCCGAAATCGCTGCCAAGGTGTCGCCGGTGCCTGTTGTCAATGCGGGTGACGGTTCCAACCAGCATCCTACCCAGACGCTTCTGGACATGTATTCGATAATGCAGACTCAGGGCAGGCTCGACGGTCTTACCATAAATATGGTAGGTGACCTGAAATACGGCCGTACCGTCCATTCGCTCTCAGAGGCCATGTCTGATTTCTCTCCGAAGTATGTGTTCACCGCCCCGGATGATCTCAAGATGCCTTCCAAATATCTGAAATACCTGGACAGCAAGCATATACCTTACGAGGAGACCGCTTCATTGGAAGAACACCTGGATGACTGCGACATCCTCTATATGACCAGGGTGCAGCAGGAGCGCTTCCCGAGCAAGGAGGATTATGACAAGGTGAAGGACGTCTATGAACTTCACGCTTCCATGCTTTCCGGCGTGAAACCGAACATGAAGATTCTCCATCCGCTTCCGAGAATCACGGAAATCGCTACCGATGTGGATGATACGCCATATGCATATTATTTCCAGCAGGCGAGAAACGGTATGTATGTCAGAATGGCTGTAATTTCATATCTTCTCGGTTATAGGTAGAATTCTTAAGAAAATGAAGTATTTTGTTGGAAAATAATAAATAATCATTACCTTTACAACGATTTATATTTTCAAATATGAATCGTTGTCATATTTTTAAAAAACACGCAAAACTATGTCAGACGTACACGTTTTCAATGCAGGCCCCTGCCTCCTCCCCCAGCAGGCTATTGACAATTCAATAGAAGCCCTGAAGAATTTCAAGAATACCGGTATTTCAGTGTTGTCAGTCTCTCACAGATCCAAGGAGTGGGGAGAGGTGATGGATGAAGTCCGCGCGAACTGGAAAGAACTTCTCCACATCCCCGATACCCACGAGGTGGTGTTCCTCGGCGGCGGCGCGAGCCTCCAGTTCCTGTATGTTGCCATGAACTTCCTTGAGAACAAGGCGGCCTACCTGGACACGGGCGTCTGGGCACACAAGGCATTGCAGCAGGCGCAGGGCCTAGGAAATGCTTATGCATTGGCCTGCTCTTCAGACAAGAACTACTCCTATATCCCTAAGGGCTATGTAATACCTGAGGACATCGACTATTTCCATATCACCACGAACAATACCATCTACGGTACCGAGATAAAGGAGGACATTGACTGTCCTGTACCTCTCATTGCGGACATGTCGTCAGACATCATGAGCCGTCCGGTGGACGTGAGCAAATATGCGATGATCTATGGCGGTGCGCAGAAGAACGTCGGCCCTGCAGGCGTAGTGTTCGCCATCATCCGCAAGGACGCGCTCGGAAAAGTCAGCAGATATATCCCGACAATGCTCGACTACCGCACCCATATCGACAAAGAGTCAATGTTCAATACACCTCCTGTGTTCTCGATTTTCGTGATGAACGAGACGCTCAAGTGGGTCAAGGACATGGGCGGCGTGGAAGCCATTCACAAGCTGGACGTCGAGAAAGCGGACATCCTGTACAAGGAGATTGACAGAAATGCTCTCTTTACCGGAACAGCGGCTGTCGAGGACCGTTCCATCATGAACGTATGCTTCGTCATGGCTCCTGGATATGAGGCGCTCCAGGACGAGTTCCTTTCATTCGCGAAAGGCCAGGGAATGGTCGGTCTCAAGGGCCATCGTTCAGTAGGCGGCTTCAGGGCATCCATATACAATGCCTGCACGAAGGAAGATGTGCTCGCGCTCACAGCCTGCATGAAAGAATTCGAGTCAATGAAAAAATAACGTCCTGATACAATGAAAGTACTTGTTGCTACACAGAAGCCTTTTGCTCCGGCGGCAGTGAAAGGCATTGAGGAAATCCTCGTTAAAGCCGGTCATACGGTAACGGTTTTGGAGAAATATGCTGACGAAGGTGAACTGATTGCAGCTGTTTCTGATGTTGATGCCATGATCGTACGTTCTGACAAGGTTACTCCTAAAGTTTTTGCGGCTGCAGGAAATCTGAAAATCGTGGTTCGTGCAGGAGCCGGATTCGACAACATTGACCTTGCGGAGTCTAAGGCACGCGGCGTCATCGTCGAGAATACTCCCGGTCAGAACTCGAATGCGGTGGCTGAGCTGGCGATTGCCATGATGATTTACATGAGCCGTAACCAGTTCACTCCGACGGCAGGTTCAGAGCTTTCAGGCAAGAGGCTCGGTATCCAGGCATTCGGCAATGTCGGCCGTCTGGTAGGCAAGAAAGCTGAGGCATTGGGTATGACGGTATTGGCTACTGACCCGTTCGTGCCAGCTGAGAAAATCACCGAGGCCGGCGCGAAACCTGTCGCTACTGTCAAGGAGCTTTATGCTGAGTCCGATTTCGTTTCCGTACATATCCCTGCTACCCCTGAGACCATCGGCTCCATCGGATATGACCTGATCACATCGATGCCGAAAGGCGCTGTCCTGGTCAATACAGCCCGCAAGGAAGTGATAGACGAAGCAGGTCTCGAGAAGGCGCTGGAAGACAGGCCGGACCTCAAATATGTGACGGACGTTGCTCCGGACAATCTCGCTGTTCTCAAGGAGAAATTCGGGCTCAGAGTATTTGCCACACCTAAGAAGATGGGAGCGCAGACCGCTGAGGCCAATATGAATGCAGGCCTTGCTGCCGCACGACAGATTGTTGCTTATTTTGCTGAAGGATGCACCCGCTTCCAGGTAAACAAATAGATACGATTATGGTAAGAGTGAAACCATTTGCGGCGATAAGGCCGCCAAAAGATATTGTGACAGAGGTGGCTGCACCTCCTTATGATGTGCTCAACTCTGTGGAGGCCAAGAAGATGGCCGGTGAGAAGTCATTGCTCCACATCACCAAGCCGGAGATAGATTTCGATCCGATTCTGCCGGATCATGACGACAAGGTCTATGACAGGGCCGTGAAGAATTTCGCCCAGTGGCAGAAGAACGGCTGGCTGGTGCAGGACAAGAAGCCTTGCTACTATGTCTATGCCCAGACTATGGAAGGACGCACCCAGTACGGACTGGTGCTCTGCGCCCATACCGACGACTATGCTGAGGGCAAGATCAAGAAGCACGAACTTACCCGCAAGGACAAGGAAGATGACCGTATGGTCCACGTGAAAATCCAGAATGCCAACATTGAACCGGTATTTTTCGCCTATAAGGATAATTCTCAGCTGAATGAGATTGTCTCCAGGACAGTGGCCGCTGCTCCTGAGTATTCGTTTACCGACGAGAACGGCTTCGGGCATTCGTTCTGGGTGATCGACGACGACGCTACGATAGAGAAGATTACCGATATCTTTACGAACAAGGTCAATGCTTTCTATGTGGCTGACGGTCACCACCGTACGGCTGCCGCTGCCAGAGTCGGCGCAGAGAAGCGTTCCGGCAATGCAGCCCATACAGGCGACGAGGAATACAACTATTTCATGGCTGTATGCTTCCCTGAAACCCAACTGAAAATCATTGACTACAACAGAGTCGTGAAGGACTTGAATGGTCTGACTCCGGAACAGTTCCTGTCAGCGCTGGAGGAGGATTTCACTGTCACTCCATATGAAGGAGAAGGGGAGTGCCATCCGTCCCATCTGCACAATTTCTCGATGTACCTCGGCGGCAAGTGGTATTCCATGGAGACCAAGCCGGGCCGTTATGATGACAATGACCCTATTGGTGTCCTCGATGTTACCATCCTTTCAAACCTTGTTCTCGACAAGATATTGGGCATCAAGGATCTGAGGACCGACAAGAGAATCGATTTCGTGGGCGGTATCCGTGGACTCGGAGAACTCTCGCGTCGTGTGGACAGCGGTGAGATGAAGGTTGCCTTCGCTCTCTATCCTGTTTCCATGAAACAGCTTACCGACATTGCGGACAGCGGCAACATCATGCCTCCTAAGACCACCTGGTTCGAGCCTAAGCTCCGTTCAGGACTGGCTATCCATAAACTGGACTGATGCCGCTTAAGGCAAAGCAATAAAAAACAGGGCGATGTGGAAACATCGTCCTGTTTTTTTATTGCGTCAATCTTGAATCAGAATGGCAAGTCGTCGCCTGGCATATCGTCTGCGGTGAGTTCCGGAGCCGGTGAAGGCAGCGGTTCGGATGGTGCCGGAGCAGGGCCGTAAGCCTGTCCGCCTGCTGCGGCTGAAGATGTGATTCTCCACGCGCGCAAGTCAGTGTACCACTTTCCGTTATACTCTCTGCTTGAGATATTGAAGCTTACACGGATCTTCTCTCCGAGACGGAACGAGCCGAGTTCCTTTACCTTGTCAGCGCCCCATACATTGAAGCAGACCTTAGTCGGGAAATTGCCGTCCTGGTACTCGATTACGAATTCCTGTTTCGCCCAGTCGCCTCTGGCGGATTTGCCGGACTGAACCGCAAGCTTGGTAATAAGTGTTCCTTCAAGTTCCATTATTTTGCCTCTTCTTCAGTAGCAGCGACTTTGTTAACCTTTACAAGCTCAATATCGAAGATCAATGTGCTGTTAGGCTCGATTCTGCTCTGGCCGTTCTCGCCATATCCGAGTTCTGAAGGTACGAAGAGTTTGATCTTGCCGCCTTCGCCGATGAGCTGGAGACCTTCTGTCCATCCCTTGATGACACGGTTGAGAAGCATTCTCACGCCCTCGTCGTTCTTAGGAGACTCGTCGAATACTGTACCGTCAGTAAGAGTACCCTTGTAGTGTACGAATACTGTGTCTGCAGCAGCAGGCTTAACGTCGTTACCAGGCTCTGTGATGATGTACTGGAGACCGCTCTCGGTAACCTGTACGCCTTCTGCCTTGGCGTTCTTTGCGAGGAACTCTGTCTCTTTCTGCTTGTTGGTAGCTACAACATAAGCGCGTCTCTTGGAGAGGAACTCATTGAACACGTCGTTCAACAGCTCAGGATCGATCTTGAACTGCTTTGCGTAAGCAGAGTCACGAGGCTCGCCCTTTGCATTGATGAAATCCTCGATACCTTTTCTCATGAGCTTGTAGTTGAGCTCGTCACCGAAGTTGTAACCTTTGATGAAATAACCGAAATTGATACCCATGAGGTAGCTGACAGAGTCAACCTCTGACCTGCTTGGCTTCAGGGACTTAGGATCTACCGGTTTAACTGTTTTGGTGGAGTCGGCACCGTCAATGGCAGCTTTGTTGCCGCCGTTTGATGTGCAAGATACTGCAAGCGCTACGATGAGTGATGCTGCGATGAATTTTAATGTTTTCATTTTAGTATAATTATTAAATATCTTTTTCCGCTTCTTCAGCAGCCGCAAATATCGTAATTTTATTTGAAAGTCAGAAATTTAATGCTAAATTTGGTTAAATGATTTTTTGCCTATGGGAATTGACTCAGAGCTCATCCACGCTAAACTGAAAGAGTTTTTCGGGTTCTCTTCATTCAAAGGGGAACAGGAACAGATTATATCCAACCTGCTGCAAGGCAATGATTCATTTGTGATTATGCCGACAGGTGGAGGAAAGTCATTGTGTTACCAGCTGCCTGCACTTCTGATGGAAGGCACGGCCATCGTGATTTCCCCGCTGATCGCATTGATGAAGAATCAGGTGGACGCCATCCGCGGTTTCGTGGCGGGAAACGAAGGCATTGCACATTTCCTCAACTCTTCATTGACAAAAGCCCAGATTGCGGAGGTTACGGAGGATCTTACTTCCGGAGTGACCAAGCTGCTGTATGTGGCGCCGGAGAGTCTTACGAAGGAGGAGAACATTGCGATCCTGAGACAGATCCGCATATCTTTCTTCGCCGTGGACGAGGCGCACTGCATTTCCGACTGGGGACATGACTTCAGACCTGAATACAGGAAGATCCGTCCTATCGTGGACGAGATCGGCAGGGCCCCGATCATAGCATTGACGGCGACAGCCACTCCGAAGGTTCAGAACGACATCCTGAAGAACCTGGGGATTATGGACGCGCATGTGTTCAAGTCCTCGTTCAACAGGCCGAATCTCTACTACGAAGTACGCGACAAGATAGACCAGGACAAGGACATCATCAAGTATATCAAGCAACATCCCGGAAAGTCGGGCATCATATATTGTCTGAGCCGCAAGAAGGTGGAGGAACTGGCCCAGGTGCTTGTGATCAATGGTATCCGTGCCGTGCCTTACCACGCCGGCCTGGATGCGAAAGTGAGGGCGGAGAACCAGGACAAGTTCCTGATGGAGGAAGTGGACGTGATCGTGGCCACCATCGCATTCGGAATGGGTATCGACAAGCCTGATGTGCGGTTCGTCATCCATTACGACGTGCCGAGAAGCCTGGAAGGGTATTATCAGGAGACCGGAAGGGCCGGTAGAGACGGTCGGGAAGGTGTCTGCATAGCATATTACAGTTATAAGGATATCCGCAAGCTGGACAAGTTCCTGATGAGCAAACCGGTGTCCGAGCAGGAAATCGGACGTCAGCTGCTCATGGAAATCGAGGCCTACGCAGAGTCGGGTGATTGCCGCAGGAAGCTGCTGCTGAGCTATTTCGGTGAAGATTATACTCAGGACAACTGTGGGGCGTGCGACAACTGCCTGTCGCCTAAGCCGCGTTTCGATGCGAGAAAGGAGATGGCGATGGTCATCCGCCTGGTAAATTCTCTGCCGGAGCATTTCAAGGTGGAACATCTTGCTAATGTGCTGACCGGCATTGCCACGGCGATGATAAAGTCGTACAATCATGACAAGCTTCCGATGTTCGGCGCCGGGTCGGACCATCCTGTAAGATTCTGGGAAATGGTTATCCATCAGGGGATTATAAGGCATTTCCTGAAAAGGAACATTGACTCGTACGGGCTTGTTTCCGTGACTGACGAGGGACTGGCATTCGCTGCCGCGCCGACCGAGCTGATGCTGGCAGCCGACCGCAGTTTTTCCGAGGGCAATGCAGATGATGACGATGACGACGACGCTCCTGTTCCGGCGAAAGGCGCCGGCGGAGGCGATATGCAGCTTCTGTCAATGTTGAAGGACCTCAGGCGTGACGAGGGCAAGAGGCTCCATCTTCAGCCTTGGATAATCTTCAGCGATTCGTCCCTGGAAGACATGTCCATAATATATCCTGAGACGTTTGACGAGCTCATCAAGTGCCAGGGTGTCGGCGAGGGCAAGGCGAAGAAATACGGAAAGCCGTTCCTCGAGCTGATTACCAGATATGTGGAGGACAATGAAATCTCCCGTCCGGATGATTTCCTGGTAAGGTCGATGCCGAACAAGTCTTCGGACAAGATATTCATCATCCAGAGCGTGGACAGGCGTATGGCATTGGAAGATATCGCGGAAGCCCGCAATATGGAGATGTCTGATCTGCTTTCCGCCATGGAGGGCATCGTGGAGTCCGGCACGAAGCTGAATCTGGATTACTATATCGACAACAATCTGGATGCGGACGTGGCCGACGAACTCTACGAATGGTTCAGGACAGAAGCCGAGTCCGACTCGCTCGAGGATGCCATCGACGCTCTTGCCGGCGACTATGAAGAGATGGAAATCAGGCTGGTGCGTATGAAATTCCTCTCCGAGGTGGCGAATTGAAGCCGGCGGCTTGAGCCTGGTCCTTTCGTCTTTTCAGCATTCGCGGGCTATGAGTCCCCGCCCGAGAGCCTCGCTGCGCTTTCACGGCTTAGGGCCTACTCATTGGGCAGCATCACGAGCTTGCGCTTCTCGTAATGTGCGAGGTAGCGGAATCCGCAGCTTTTCAGAATATGTGCGAACCTGTCGAAATGCAGGCCCACGTTCCCGGCATCGTGTGAATCGGAGCCGAGACTGACTATCTCACCTCCAAGTTCACGGTACCTGCGCAGGATGTTCTCGTCCAGAACCGGTGTCCTGCCTTTCAGCTCCTGATAGGTCTTGGTGTTGATCTCCAATGCCTTGCCATTCTCGGCAAGGAATCTGAGCATCTCGTCCAGCACGTCCGGGAAATCTTTGTACAGGATGCTGGCCTCGGGATACGGGGCATATCTGGTGACATAGTCATAGTGCCCCATTATGTCGAAACGGTTCCCGAGCCAGACGATTTCTTCGTACAATGTCTCGAGATAATGTCCGTATGCCGTCTTCCAGTCCTTGCCTTCATAGTAGCCGCCCCAGAACGGGTCAGTATCGTCGAGATAATGCACTGAGGCAATGACTTCGTCGAAACTGTGCTCCTCCAGATGCCTGGCGATTTTCTCCCGTTCGCTTTTCTGGACGCCTATCTCTATGCCTTTGAACACTTTGAAGCCTGTCGGAATTGCGACATCTCCGTTTCCGGGAGCCGCAGCTTTTGCCGGTCCGCCGCAGCCCAGTATTTCTCCGGAATGGACAAGATCATTGACCCTGTCGATTTCGGCATCGCGCGCGTCCACGTCGAAGACTTCGGAGACGTACGACTCGTATTTGGCCTTTATCGGCGGTACATAGAAGTCGCAGTGGTCGGTGAAGCAGATGCCGCCCAGTCCTTTCCGGATGGCCCTGCATGCGGTCGCTTCCACGCTTGTGCGTTCTCCGTCGAAGGAAAACTGGCAGTGATTGTGATTGTCGAAAAGCATTGTCCTGACTCCTAACTAAGTCCGTCTATGGCACCGTCCTTCACGTCGATCCTGAGAGCCTGCGGCGATTTCGGCAGACCCGGCATGCGGATGATGTCTCCTGCGATGGCCACTATCATCTCTGCCCCGGCATTGATGACAATGTCCTTGATGTCGAACTCGAATCCTTCCGGCGCTCCGTAGAGCTTAGGGTCCTGTGAGAATGAATACTGCGTCTTGGCGATGCAGACAGGAAATTTCGCGTACTCAGTTCCCTCGATTTTCGCGAGCATCTTGCGGGCTTCCGGACTGAACTCCACAGCCCCGGCACGATAAATCTCTTTCGCTACGCGGGTTATCTTGTTTTCAATGCTCTCCTCGTCCCGGTAGATGAATTTCACCGGCTCGGAAGGCTGACTGTCAATGGTTTTCACGACAAGTTCCGCGAGTTCCACTGCTCCTTCGCCGCCTCTGCTGAATGCGTCGTTCAATGCAAACGGCACTCCCAGTTCGGCGCAATGTTCACGCACCATCCGGATTTCGTCGTCCCTGTCGTCGCCGAACTTGTTGAAGCAGACGAGTACGCTCTGTCCGAATTTGCGCATATTTTCAATGTGTCTGTCCAGATTGGCAAATCCCTTCCGTACGCCTTCCTCCGAGGCCTCGCTGATTTTATCCACAGGTACGTCGCCGTGCATCTTGAGTCCGCGCAATGTGGCTACAAGTATGGTGAGTGACGGGTTCAGCCCGGCTTTCCTGCACTTGATGTCGAAGAATTTCTCTGCGCCCAAATCCGCACCGAATCCTGCCTCAGTCACCACGTAGTCACCATATGTCATGGCCATACGTGTGGCGAGAATGGAGTTGCAGCCGTGAGCGATGTTGGCGAAAGGACCGCCGTGGATGAATGCCGGTGTGCCTTCCGTGGTCTGCACGAGGTTCGGGTTCATCGCATCCAGAAGCAGGGCAACGATAGCGCCTGCGACTCCCATGTCCTTAACTGTAAACGGCTTGTTGTCAAGTGTATAGCCGAGGAGAATGTTCTCGATTCTGCGTCTGAGGTCGTCAATGTCCCTGGACAGGCAGAGGATGGCCATTATTTCTGAAGCCGGTGTGATGTCGAAGCCTGATTCCTGTACAAGTCCGTTGGAGTGAGGTCCGAGACCGGTTACGATATGCCTGAGCGATCGGTCATTCACGTCCATCACGCGTTTCCACAAAATCTGTTTCAGTCCGAAGCCTTCTGCCTGGTGCTGGTACAGATAGTTGTCCAGCAATGCTGAAATCATATTGTTGGCCGATGTGATGGCGTGGAAATCTCCAGTAAAATGCAGATTGATCTTCTCCATCGGAAGAATCTGGGCGTATCCTCCGCCTGCCGCACCGCCTTTCATTCCGAAGCAAGGGCCGAGAGAAGGCTCCCTCAATGCCGCCACAGCATTTTTCCCGATTTTATTGAGTCCGAGTGCAAGTCCCACCGAGACCGTCGTCTTTCCGATTCCTGCTTTGGTAGGTGTGATGGCAGTCACCAGAATCAGTTTGCTTTTCTTGACTTTCTCCTCATCTATCAGAGTAAGAGGCACTTTGGCCATATTCTTTCCATAGGGTTCAAGCTCTTCCTGCGGTATCCCCAGTCTTTCCGCAATCTCGCCGATCGGCCTGAGCCTGATGCTTCTCGCAATCTCAATGTCAGATTTCATATTCCGTTTTGTTAAGTCTTACAAAGATAGTAAATCCTCCACAAATCTCTACAACTTATTTTCACTGCTTGCTTACAGCCCGAAATACCGCTCGAAGAAACTCTGGATCTTCTCGATGACGGATTTCTTCTTCTCCTGCCTGTTGCTGCCGCCGAAACGAGACATCGGCGGAAGAATCTTGTCAATGTCCGTGCCCGTGGTCCTGACCTGCCCGTCCCTGAAGCTGCTTTCAATGAACTTCTCAGTCTCCTCCGGTTTAAGATGTTCACTTTCAATGATTTCGTTCAAGTCCTCAGCCTTTCGCCGCTGGACATATTCCCGCCATCCCCGGTCCACATCCGTACCTGCATTGACACTGCTTATGAAACTCTCTATCAGCTCCTTCTTGCTCCTGAGCTGGAGACTTGAACCGATGGCCTTCGAGATATTGACCAGAATCTCCTTGTCAGTGCAGTTCGTGTCGTGATATTTCTGCACCAGCAGGAGGATATAGTCAATGTTGATTTCCACCTGGCGGATCAGCTCGGTCTCGAAGATGAGGTCATCATTGATGTTCTCCTTGTCCCCAGGTTTCCTGCGGCGCCATTTGTCCCGCAAGTCGAGATAGTGGCTCTGGTAATCCTGCAACTGTCTGTCCGACAGCTCTTCCCGTCCCTCATATTGGTCGAATGTGGAGAGGATGTTGATGGATTTCAGCAGGCTTCCGAACAGTGCTACAAAACGCTTTTCCGCATCCTCGCCCAAAACAGGCCGGCCCTCCGGAAATTCGCTCTTGAGCTGATCGACCAGCTCACTGTAGCCGTAGCAATGCTTGCCGTCCTTGTTGTCATAACCATTGTAGTATGACCAGAAATCCTTGAGCACGACTATACTGCTGGCATCCTTGTCCCCGAACAGGGCGATGGCATCGTCGGTAGCCTGTTGCAAATCCCTGAAACATACTATGTTGCCGAAAGTCTTTACGGAATTGAGTATCCTGTTCGTTCTGGAAAATGCCTGGATGAGCCCGTGCTGCTTCAGGTTCTTGTCCACGAACAGAGTGTTGAGCGTGGTGGCGTCAAACCCTGTGAGGAACATGTTCACCACGATAAGCAGATCCACCTGCCTGTTTTTCATCCTCAGTGACAGGTCCTTGTAGTAGTTCTGGAACTTGTCGCCGGACGTGTCGTAATTCGTGGCGAACATCTGGTTGTAATCCTTGATTGCACCTTCCAGAAAATCACGGGACTGCTGGTCCAGCTGCGTAGTGCTCTCCGGATTCTCCTCTGCCAGGATACCGTCAATGTCCTCTTCATTGGCACTGTAACTGTATATCGTGGCAATCTTGAGCCTTTGAGACTCAGGCAGATCGGCCTGCTGCTTCTTGAACTCATTGTAATACGCCTTGGCCATCGGAATGGAGGCCACGGCGAACATTGCATTGAATCCGTTCAGTTTTTGCTCCGTCTTGTGTTCCGAAACACCTGCCCCTTTCTTCGCGCTGGCGACCTTGTGGATATCATCGAGAACCCTGAAAGAATAGTAGGAACTGCGTTTGGTCTTCTGGTCGAAATGGTCAATGATATATTTCACCACTTGCGACACTCTTTCCGGCGAAGCCATTGCCTTTTCCCTGTCAATGGCGGAAATCTGTTCATCCGCAATGCCGGTTTTCTCCTTGATGGTATTGACGTAGTCGATCCTGAACGGCAGGACATTCTCGTCATTGATCGCATCCACAATGGTGTAGGTGTGGAGCTTGTCGCCGAAGGCCTGTTGGGTGGTCTTCAGCATCAGGTCACCGCCTGTCCCTGCATTCTGTGCGAAAATAGGCGTGCCGGTGAACCCGAAAAGATGGTATTTCTTGAAGTTCTTCGTGATGGCTGTGTGCATCTCGCCGAAGTTGCTTCTGTGGCATTCGTCGAAAATGATCACCACGCGCTGCTGGAAAACAGGATGGTTCTTGTTCTTCTGGACAAAGATGGAAAGCTTCTGTATGGTAGTGACAATGATGCGGTAGTCATGGTATCCGCCGTTCTTGTCCCTGTTCTCCAACTGCCTCTGCAGTACGGCTGTAGAAGAATTGCCGTCAGCCGCGCCTTCCTCGAAGCGGTTGTATTCCTTCATCGTCTGGTAGTCCAGGTCTTTTCTATCGACCACGAAAAGGACTTTGTCGATGTAGGGGAGTCCGGATGCCAGCTGCGCTGTCTTGAATGAGGTCAATGTCTTGCCGGAGCCTGTCGTGTGCCAGATGTATCCGCCGCCTCTGATGCTTCCGTAGAACTTGTAGTTGTGTGCGACATTGATCCGCTGGATGATTCTTTCAGTGGCTGCAATCTGGTACGGACGCATCACCATCAGCATCCTTTCGCTTGTGAAGACGCAATACTTGGTGAGGATGTTCAGCAGGGTATGCTTGGAGAAGAATGTCTTGGTAAAATCAAGCAAGTCATTGATTACCTTATTGTTGCTGTCGGCCCAGAAAGAAGAGAACTCGAATGAGTTGCTGGTCTTCCTGGACTTGTTCCGCCCTCCAACTTCCTGCTCTTTCAGGTGGTTTGCGCGGGTGGTGTTCGAGTAGTATTTCGTGTTGGTCCCGTTCGAGATGACAAATATCTGCACGTACTCATAGAGTCCGCTTCCCGCCCAGAAACTGTCCCGCTGATAGCGGTTTATCTGGTTGAACGCTTCTTTCAGCTGTACGCCACGGCGTTTCAGTTCAATGTGTACGAGGGGCAGTCCGTTTACAAGTACGGTCACGTCGTACCTCGTGTCATAGTTTCCGCCTTCCTCGACATATTGGTTGATGACCTGGACGAAATTGTTGTGGATATTCTTCTTGTCGATGAGGTAGATGTTCCGGCTTTCCCCGTTGTCCCTCTTCAGGACCTGGATGTAATCTTCCTGTATTCTGGCGGTCTTGGCTACAATATCATCGTTCTTGTTGGCAATGCATTCGTTGAAGAAGTGCTCCCATTCATTGTCGGTGAAATGGTAGTCGTTCAGCTTCTCCAGACTTGTGCGGAGATTGGATACGAGGTCCGCCTCCGTATGGATCGGCAGATACTCATAGCCCTGCTCCCCAAGGAGTCTGATGAACTCTTTCTCCAGCTCAGCCTCGCTCTGGTACGCCTCGGACGTGCTCACCGCGTGCTCATATTCCGAGACCACAGTGTACTCTGCACTTTCTGCAATGATATTGTATTGGGACATAGGCTATTTTCTTTTTTCAAGTCTTAATCTTAAGTCATTCAGCACTTCACCCTTGTACTTGAACCATACTGTTCCCTGAACATGGTGGTCAAAGTGTTTCAGTTCCCGTGCAAGGGCTGACAGGGATGTTGTCTGTCCATTATAAAGGATGTGCCTGTCATCAAGGACTGTCGCCACGACTGACTCGTCTTCAACGAAGGTAACCTCGCTGCCAAAAGGTATATTGCAATCTGAGAACCTGAAATGACCTCTCTTTGATTCTGCTCTCACGTCTTCAGCTATCTTCTCATCTTCCACCTCATGTCCTTCCGGTTTCATTTTCTTCAACCTGTCAGTGGTGCCGCTAATCTTGGCAATGCAATCCAGAAGAGAGTAGGCATCCTCTGCCGACATTGCATAGAACTCCTTGACCCGCTGCTTCCCGTCAAAGGTCTCAATGGTTCTCAAGTCGGGGTTCAGGCTGTCAATCAGCTTGTGGAGTTCCTTGTCAGTAAGATTACTCTCCACCTCATAGATGGCATACACCCTGAATGCAAAAGGAATGGTCTCACTCCTGTTGAGTTGCTTCAGCCTCTGTTCAATATCGGTGGCATACCCGATCTTGACGTAATCAGGAAAGGAAGGATTAGTCAGAATGTAGATTACTCCTTTATGTTCTTTCTTTGCCATATCTTATGCCTCTTTTCTTTTGAAGGTCAATAACTTGTCTCGATAAAACTCATACTGTTGCCTGCGCTTTTCAATCTCGGCAGGGAGACCTGAAGTCAGGTCGTTGGTCAGGGTGTCGAATCGGTCAAGGATGGCGACAATCTTTTGCTGTTCAGAGAGAGAAGTGATAGGTATCTTGTAATTCATTACATCTTCCTTACTGCCTCTAGGCATTTTTGCACCTTTTGCGTGGTTCATATCATACTGGAAGAAATCATCAGAAGCTAGACACTGATACAGAAACTCTGGTGACAAAAAGTTCCTGTCGGCTCTAATGGTCAAAACATCGCCATTTGTTCCTCCATCACCATTTGCTAGCCAAATCTTTTTCAAGTAAGGTCTAATATTACCAATGAGAACATCACCTGGTTCATAGTGTATTAAACACCCAGCTGGCACATTTGATGCAATTGTTTTACCTTGCTTGTCTTGAAGAAGATTCTCAACACTTACATAATTCGACGTTGTAATGGAACTGCTAGTTATTCTATTCTTGACATAGTATGCAACGTCTCCCAATTTCATCCATTGCACATCTGTTCGGCCTTCAAAAGAAAGCAGATTATCGCGATAAAAGTTGTATTGTTGCTTTCTTTTTTGCAGTTCTGCTTGCAGTTCTGCTTGCAGTTCTGTAAACGCATCTAACACTCTCACGATCTCTTCCTGCACAGGAAGAGGAATAATTGGTATTTCAATTTTTGCGAACTCTTTTTTTGATATATTATATCGAGTTACACCATTAGCTGTTTTACAGATTGCTTTTCGTATGTTAGTACTTCTGAATAGGTACTTCATGAACGAAGGACATTTGTCGGAGAGATCATAGAATCTAAAGCCAAAACAAAAACTATTAAGATACAGTTTTTCTTCTGTTTTATGAGTTAATACGGAACTCATACCGCATTCATCTGGAGTCTCAGACGACCCGGTAAATAGGATATCTCCGTATTGAATTGTGTTTTGTCTTTCTCCTTCAGCAATTTTTACTTTCTCGGGCACATCCGTTTTTAGAGATGGATTATTGAATACGTTTACATATGTGATAAACTTTTCATTACCACCTGTAAAATCTGATTTCGTTTTTCCTGAAAGACCAGAATAGAAATCACCTAATTCCCCAAGCGGTTTCCACTCCACCCCATCCGGACAGTACTGCTGTATTAACTTTTCTAACTTGCTCATGTTTCCTTCTGTCAAGTATTGCTTTTTCCCTTTAATTGCTTACCTTTGTGTCGGAGATTTTCATGTGAATGGTTGAGGGGCTCGTCAAACTTATTTTAAAAAGCATTCGCCCACGGGTGA
>ERZ857629.1329-NODE-1329-length-27698-cov-4.531382_pt1 | contig 27698 bp, 23 predicted proteins | sample MGYA00519700_ERZ857629 | MGnify/ENA primary metagenome ERZ857629 (study PRJEB31778, sample SAMEA3449351) | human gut metagenome | biome: human gut; feature: human-associated habitat; material: faeces | place: United Kingdom | collected 2010/2012 ...
ACATTGAACTGCAACGCATTACAATATCGCACCGCATCATCATACAAACCCGATAGCGAAGCTTTCAACCTACTTGCTCAGTGTTGTCGAGCGGGACGCTCGACCTCCTATCTGCCAATTCATAATGCCCTTCCGCCAAAAATTCCGCCCCCCAAAAAACATACGGCTTAACTCCTGTATTCTTAACTCCTGAATTCTAAGACAAAACCCTCCTGTCTCCTCAAAGCATACGGCTTAACTTCTTAACTCCTGACTTCTTAACTCCTCAATCAAGCACCCCTCTCCTACCCCAAGAACACCTCCTTCAGCACCGGCAGCGACTTCAGTTCCGGGAAGTCGGGCTGATGCAGCCGGTAGTACTTCACAATCAGCTCCACACAGCGGTTGCGCTCCGTGCGCGACATCTTCACAAGGTGCATCGTGGCATAGTTCACGCGCATGAGCAGCCCTATCTTGCGCGCCTCGTCAGGCTCAAGGAAGTCGGGATGAAGCGGCGCATAAGGCACGAAGCACGCACCGCGCAGGTCGAAATACGCCCCGTCATGTGCCCCGTCGGTGTTGGGGTAGAACCCGATGAAGCGCGTCAGACGCAGCATATATATAATGTGGAAATTCGCAAAATTGCCTCCACAGGCATCAAGCCACTTCACACTGTTCTCGATGTAGGCGAAGAGAGCGGCGTTGTCCTGTTCCGAACGCGTGGCATAACAGGTGAACTCCGCCACGAACAGGGCGATGCACAGTTTGCGGGCGTCAAAGGGCAACGACATGAACGGCGACTCCATCTGCGCGTCGGAAAGGCGCAGCAGACGCTGGGCAGGACGGTAGTCGAACTCCACCCTGAGCAGCGTGAGAGGCTGGAAAAACTGCTTCTTCACACGCGCACGCCCCGTCTTGGGAATGCGCTGTATGAAGCTGAGACGCCCATGAGCCTCCGTGAACAAATCAACTATAACCTGTGACTCGCCGTATTTTAGCGAGTTGAGCACTATCGCACGCGTTTTCACCTGCATAATCGTGATATTTTAGCGCAAAAATACGAAAAATGAGGGGTTTATCAAAAATATTGTCAGAAAAATTTGGTGGGAACAATAAAAAGCAGTACCTTTGCATCCGCTTAAAACAAGCACTTCGGTCCCTTCGTCTATCGGTTAGGACGAGAGATTTTCATTCTCTAAAGAGGAGTTCGACTCTCCTAGGGACTACAATAAAAAATAAAAAGAAGAAGAAGTAATAAAGATGGCAAATCACAAATCATCACTTAAAAGAATCCGTCAGGACAAGGCCAAGGCTCTGCATAACAGATATTATGCAAAGACCATGCGCAACGCCGTTCGCAAGCTTCGCGCTATCACTGACAAGGAAGAAGCAGTAAAACTCTATCCTACTGTACAGAAAATGCTTGATAAGTTGGCTAAGACCAACATCATCCACAAGAACAAAGCCGCTAACTTGAAGTCAAGTTTGTGCAATCATATCAGCAGCTTGGCATAAGCCGGGCAGCCGACAACTCCTACAGCCACAATCCATACGGGTTGTGGCTTTTTTGCGTCCATACGGCAGGGGTGGCACATGCCGCCTCCAGCCACGCCGCCGCACGTTCACGGCAGATAGCCCTCGCGACCCACACGGAGCCACCGCTCGGCGTCGGAATAGCGTATGCGGAACTCCGCACCCGACGTGTTACGCGCCGGACCGATCACTATCACCCAACCGTCGATGTAGCCCACGTTGCCCACATAAAGCTCGTCGGCGCTCCCGACCTCCATCGGCAGGTCGCCACGCCAGCGCCACATGAGCTGCTTTATGCGTGCCTCGTCGCACGCAAACACCTCCTGCGGCTCCGCACGATGCCCGTCGCGCTTGCTGAACGTGGCCACATCGGCAGTGGTCCATGTCACCGAATCATGGTCGGCGACCTCAGCCTCATACGTCACGCACGACGCGTCCTCATAGTTCCACGTCACCCTCACCGTGCGGCGGCAACGCTCAGCGTCGGCAAGGAAGTCGGCAGCGGCACGCTCCATGAGCTTCGCGAAGCCGTCGGCATCAGTCTCCGGCGCCTCGTCCACACCCAGGACCTCGCAGATCCACCGCTTCGCCTCACGCACGACAGCCACCCCACCGCCCACAGGCACATCCACCCATGCCTCGTAGGACGACCCCGCCGCCTTCTCGCTGCATTTCAGCGTCACCACATCAAAATACTCACCGCCCGAAGCCGGAGCCGAAGCCGCCGACAACAGAAACAGTACCAGGAGTTTAACAACTTTCATTCCGATTTTCATATATAACATGACAGCAAGAAAACCCTTGCCGGATGCAAAGGTAACTTAATTTCCACAAATAACACATTATCAATGCGCACGACGCTCACTTTTTACATTCAAAAATTTCACGAACCCACTTTTTTTTCGTAATTTTGCATAGATTAATTACTTAATGAGAAATGGCAGAAAATCAAAATAGCACAAGCAACTATTCAGCCAGCAACATTCAAGTGCTCGAAGGACTTGAAGCAGTGCGCAAACGCCCTGCAATGTACATCGGCGACATCAGCGAAAAGGGACTCCACCACCTCGTGAACGAGACCGTGGACAACTCCATCGACGAGGCGATGGCAGGCTATTGCACCCACATCGAGGTGACCATCAACGAGGACGAAAGCATCACCGTCCAGGACAACGGACGCGGAATCCCCGTAGATATGCACGCAAAGCTCCACAAGTCGGCCCTTGAAGTGGTAATGACAGTGCTCCATGCGGGCGGAAAGTTCGACAAAGGCTCCTACAAAGTCAGCGGCGGACTCCACGGCGTGGGCGTAAGTTGCGTCAATGCGCTATCATCCCACATGAAGTCGCAGGTGTTCCGCGACGGCAAGATATACCAGCAGGAATACGAACAGGGACGCCCCCTCTATCCCGTCAAGATAGTAGGCGAGACCGAACTCCGCGGAACACGCCAGCAGTTCTGGCCCGACCCTACCGTATTCACCACCACACACTACCAGTGGGACATCATCTCACGCCGTATGCGTGAGCTCGCCTACCTCAATGCAGGCATCAGAATCACCCTGCGCGACATGCGTCCCGACGAAGAAGGCAACACCCGCGAGGAAGTGTTCCATGCAAAGGACGGACTGAAGGAGTTCGTGCGCTATGTCGACCGTCACCGCGACCACCTCTTCGACGACGTCATCTACCTCAAGACAGAGAAGCAAGGCGTGCCGATCGAAGTGGCAATAATGTACAACACGGGCTACAGCGAGAACATACACTCATACGTCAATAACATCAACACCATAGAAGGCGGAACCCACCTCACCGGCTTCCGCATGGCACTGACACGCACCCTGAAGGCATACGCCGATGCCGACCCCACCATCTCGAAGAACATCGAGAAGGCGAAAGTGGAGATTACGGGCGAAGACTTCCGTGAAGGACTCACCGCAGTAATAGCCATCAAGGTGGCAGAACCGCAGTTCGAGGGTCAGACAAAGACCAAACTCGGCAACAGCGAAGTGACCGGCGCCGTGCAGCAGGCCGTGGGCGAAGCCCTGACAAACTACCTTGAGGAGCATCCCAAGGAGGCAAAGCTCATCTGCGACAAGGTGCTTCTCGCCGCAACAGCGCGTGTCGCCGCACGAAAGGCACGCGAAAGCGTGCAGCGCAAGAACCCCATGACGGGCGGAGGACTCCCCGGCAAGCTCGCCGACTGTTCCAGCCGCGACCCGAAGTCGTGTGAGATATTCCTCGTCGAGGGCGATTCAGCCGGCGGTTCAGCCAAGCAGGGACGCGACCGCTACACCCAAGCCATCCTTCCGCTGCGCGGAAAGATTCTCAATGTAGAGAAAGTGATGTGGCACAAGGTGTTCGAATCGGAGTCGGTGATGAACATCATCCAGAGCATCGGAGTGCGTTTCGGCGTCGATGGCGAGGACGACAAGGAAGCTAACATCGACAAGCTGCGCTACGACAAGATCATCATCATGACCGATGCCGACGTCGATGGCTCGCACATCGACACCCTTATCATGACGCTTTTCTACCGCTTCATGCCGCGCATCATCCAGGAAGGCCACCTCTACATAGCCACTCCGCCGCTCTACCTCTGCTCCTACAAGAACAAGGTGAAGGAGTATTGCTACACAGATCAGCAGCGCCAGGCATTCATCGACAAGTATGCCGACGGCATAGACGACGGCAAGAGCATCCACACGCAGCGTTACAAAGGTCTCGGTGAGATGAACCCCGAACAGCTTTGGGAGACCACCATGGACCCGAAACAGCGTCTGCTCAAGCAGGTAACCATAGAGAACGCCGCCGAAGCCGATGAGATTTTCTCCATGCTTATGGGCGACGATGTGGAGCCGCGCCGCCAGTTCATCGAGCAGAACGCCACTTACGCGAAGATTGACGCATAACACTTCTGCCGCAAGGCAGCACACATACAAGGCGAAGCCTGCCCGGAATGACTGTCAAAAGAGACAGATTCCGGGCAGGCTTCGCCTTTTCTCATGGCCAGCAGACGGCAGGAACGCCACACTCACAGCACCCCTTACGCCACGCTTACTGCCGTCGTCCCCGCTTCTCGGCACATTCCGGACAAAGTCCTTTCAGCACATAGTTCACGCTTTCGAGCACGAACCCGTCGGGAAGCGGCACTATCGGCACGACGATATTGGTGAGGCAAAACGTGCGGTGGCACTCCTCACAGCAGAAATGGGTGTGCTCCTCCTCCAGCGAACAGTCGCAGTCGTCGGCGCAGACGGCATACTTCATGGACCCCGTGCCGTCGTCCACGGCATGTATCAGGCGGTGGAGCAGGAAAAGGGAGAGCGTGCGCGAGATGGTCGATTTATCGACAGTGGGCAGCAGACGCTCCAGTTCCGGCAGCGAAACGGTCTCGTCGCCGCGCATCATCGTGTGCAGTACGAGGAGGCGTATCGCCGTGGGTTTTATGTCGCGGTGGCGGAGCTTATGCTCTAAATATTCATCGTTGTTCATAGTCGCAGGGTTACCGAGATGTTTTTCTAACGACCGCTAAATTACGAAAAACATTTCAAGTGTGCAAATACAAGGCTTGTTTGCTCTCCAAAGAAGCCTTGTTTATGATGCAAACAGGCCTTGTTTACATTGCAAAGAAGCCTTGTTTGAAGCCACACCAAAAAGTAGGTGCAACGAAATGCAAAAAGGCGTTTGTTACCAACAACTTGCACATTTTTCGCCCTTTCCTGCCCTAAAAGAGGAAAAAGCAGGGCAGAACGACAAAAAAAGAGATTTACTTTCGCTTGCTTTCGGTAATTATTCGTAAATTTGCAGGACTACATTCATACAAAAAGAGTATTTCACATTATTAAAATAGTATAATAAATTCACACAAATAAAGCAAAATAATGAAAAAGCATTTAATCCTGATATCGCTCGCCCTCGCAGCAACGACATCATTTGCACAGTCAAAAATCGACGCGCAGAGCCGTATGGCACTGACACAGCTCACCGCAACTGCCGCACAGAACGACCGCAACAACGCCCCTGAATCGCCGACAGCAGAACAGCAGACAGTGGAGGTGATGGTACGCATGGAACCCGGACACTCGCCCGAAGAAATCAGCATCGACGGCGTGGAAGTGGGCGTGACACGCTCTGAATTCGGAGTAGTGAGCCTGCCTCTCAGCAAAATGGAGGCACTCGAAGCACTGCCCGAAGTGCGCAGCATATCATACAAGCAGGCGATGATACCCTGCCTTACACAGGCCAACAAGGACACCGGCGCCGACCGCGTGCACCAGGGCATCGGACTCACACAGCCCTACACCGGCAAGGGAGTCACCGTGGGCGTGCTCGACAACTGGCTCGACCCCAATCATGTAATGTTCCGCGACAGCAAGACGGGTGAAAACCGCGTGCAGCTCTTCATCACATCGGAGGGACGAGTGCTCTCCACACCGCAGAAGATAGCCGACTACGAGCCCACAGCCGACAACAAAAGCTCCGACCACGGCACACACGTCACTGGAATCGCAGCCGGACACTTCGACAACGGCGACATCAGTCTCACGGGAGCAGCGCCGGAGAGCAACATCGTCATGGGCTACCTCTCCGAGGACCTCGCCAGTTTCATGAAGAAACTGGAGGCATTCGTGCGCTTCGCCAAGAAGCACGGCACACGCCTTGTAATCAACATGTCATACTCACCCATCGGCGGTTCGCACGACGGCACGGGTGCGTTGGCAGCCTACATCGACACGCTGAGCAAGCAGGAGGATGTCGTGTTCTGTCTCGCATCGGGCAATGACGGAGCCTACTACTGCAACCAGACCTACACTTTCAGTGAAGACCTGGAGCAGGTACGCACATTTCTCAACGGCACAGTGGGCAACATCGACGTATGGTCGAGCGACTCACGCGAAGTGGGCGTGGCTTTCGTGGCATACGACAAGAGCCAGAAGCGCATCGTGAGCGACGCCGTACAGATAGAACTCTACGGCAGCAACAGCGTTAATGTGGCGCAGAGCGGAACGCTGGGCAGATTCTTCAGCGGCACCATCAACAGCACGGCATACATCGACAAGAACAACTACCACTACAATGCGTTCGTAAACCTCAACCTCAGCAAGAATTCGTCTGACAACAACATCGTCCTCGGTATGATCATAGCAGGACAGAAGGGACTCTCCATGAGAGCCAACACCACCGTGACACCGCGCTTCGTGCCTGTCGACGAGCAGTATCCCGGATGGGGAATCGGCGTCAGCCGCGACGGTTCGTCCACCGATTTCGGTACCGGAACAGAGGCCATCGTAGTGGGTTCATACAACACCACCGACAGAGTGACATTCGCAAGCGGCAAGACCTACACCCTCGCAAGCTACGGATTCAGCGACCAGGCAGGCGACGTGTCGTCGTTCACAAGCTACGGCAGCTATCCCACCGGCCGCTCATACCCCCACATCCTCGCGCCGGGAGCATTCATCGAGTCGTCAATGAACACCTACTACATGGAGAACAACTCCATCGGCACACACAACCCATACACACGCTCGGTGACAGTGGACGGCAGAACCTACTACTTCACATCGTACATCGGCACATCACTGGCATCGCCATTCATGGCAGGTACGGCAGCACTCTGGCTCGAAGCCAACCCAAGCCTCTCACACACCGACATCCGCGACATAGCAATGAAGACAGCACGCCGCGACGCACAGGTGGAAGCAGCCAACCAGGTGCAGTGCGGTGCGGGCAAACTCGATGTGTATGAAGGTCTGAAGGAAGCCCTCCGCCGCGCCAGCACCGACGTGCGCAAGATAGACAGCGAACGCGACTTCCTCTTCAACAGCCCCGCACGCGGACAATACGACTTCTTCGTGGCCGGCGCGACATCCATGCAAGCCGTGGTATGCAACGTGCAGGGTCAGACCGTGCGCACCGTCTCTGCCGCAGCCGACACACTGCAGCTCAACACCAACGGACTCGTTCCCGGCGTGTATGTAGTGAAGGTAATGAGCGGAAAGAAGTGCCACTCAGTGAAAATCGTAGTGGATTGATGACGGCAGAAGCGGACAAACCATACGCAGACACCGGTTCGTCCGCTTCCGACACCCCACCCCCGGCTTCTTGAAAACAAAAGGAAAACATCAACAAAGCACCAACAATATGAAGAAAACTACTCTTTTCATGCTTCTCGCCATGACAGCCATGACAGCAGGAGCACAGTCGAAACTCGACCTCCAGAGCCGCGCCGCACTGCGCGACATGAAGGCAGTGGCTGCACAGACAGGCAAGGCAGGCTCGCCGGAACGCATCAGCGCCGAGGCAAAGAGCCTGAAGGTACTCGTGCGCCTCAACCCCGGCTTCGACGCTTCGGCCCTCAATGCCGACGGATTAACAGTGAACCGCACACGCGGCGAGTTCGTGACAGTGAGCGTGCCGATGAACAAGCTCGACGCACTCAACAACAATCCGGCAGTGATGTCGCTCTCCTACAAGAGCAAGATGGAACCCATGCTCGACCGCGCAACAGCCGAAGCCGGCGTCGATCGCATCCGCGCCATGGAGGACCTCGCACAGTCCTACTCCGGACAGAACGTGGTGATAGGTGTCATCGACAAGTACCTCGACCCCACACACCCGATGCTCTGCGACCCCACAACACACAAGTCGCGCGTGAAGATGTATGTCACCGACGGTCTTGACCTGCTCACCACACCCGAAGAGATGGCAGCATACGTTCCGTCGGCAGGCGTGAGAAGCGGCGACCACGGCACCCATGTGGCAGGCATCGCAGCCGGCTACTACGACGACGGCACATACTCTTGCAAGGGAATTGCACCCGATGCCGAGATTCTCATGGCCGACATGACAGAGAACACCAGCGACTTCATGGACATAGTAGAGGCATTCGTCGATTACGCCAAGGAGGTGAAAAAGCCGCTTGTAATCAACATGTCAATCGGAATCATGATGGGCCCGCACGACGGCACATCTCCTCTCTCGGCATATATAGACAAGGTGGGCAAGTCAGGCGACGCCACTTTCTGTATTGCGGCAGGCAACTACGCACAGTTCGCCAGCTTGCAGCGCCACACATTCAACTCCGAGGACGAAGTGATGAAGACCTTCCTGCGTTTCAGCGACGAGGCTCCTCTGGAAATATGGGCTAACGATGACCGCAAGTTCGATGTGGAATTCGTGCTCTACGACCTTCAGGAGGACAAGGCTTTACGCACCTACAAGCTCGAAGACGACGAGACTTATTCACAGTTTGCGCCCATGTCTGAAAGCACGGAACTGAGCAAAATCTATGTAGGTTCAATCTATGTGGAGCGCGGTGTGAACAGCAACAACAACCGTTACAACTACTGGGTGAACTGCAAGGGAACCATTACCGACCCGTCACGCTACCTCTGGGGCTACATCGTACACGGCAAGAAGGGTCAGCGCATAATGACTACATCATCGCCTTACCCATTGCTCGTGGGCCGCGGACTTCCCGGTTGGGGCGACGGCGTTGAATACGGCATCACCAACGACCTCGGTAGCGGCCAGACTCCTATCGTTGTCGGCGCCTACACCACACGCGAAAGCGGCACCTACGCCGACGGTTCTTCCTACAGCACGGCCGACTACGGCAAGGGAGAGAAGGACGGCGAGATAGGAAGCTTCTCAAGTTCAGCCACCTACGACAACGGCCGCAGCTTCCCGCACTTCTGTGCTCCGGGTTCGTTCGTCATCTCTGCATCAAGCTCCTACTACATGAACAACAGCCAGATAGGTTCTGACTCGAAGAAATATGTGAAGTCTGTCGATTTCGACGGCAAGACTTATTACTTCCGTCCGATGCAGGGTACATCCATGGCAACACCGTTCACCACCGGTGTCATGGCTCTCTGGCTCGACGCAAAACCCGACCTCACAAGCCTGCAGCTGCGCAACATCGCCGCACAGACAGCCCGCAAGGACAGCTATGTCACATCAGCCACAAACAAGACACAGTGGGGTGCCGGCAAGATTGACGCTTACGAAGGTCTGAAACTCATCCTCAACGGCGGCGCTGACGGCATCAGCACCGTCAAGGGCGACAAGGCTTTCATCTACAGCGCAGTCGGCGACAACGCCTACGAGTTCTGCATCGCAGGCTCAACATCGGTAAACGCCCAGGTGTTCAACATCCAGGGACAGCTCGTCAATGCCGCTTCTGCCAACGGTTCTGCCGTCAGAGTGAGCCTCGACACACTGCCTGAAGGCGTGTATGCCGTCAAGGTTGCAAGCCAGAAGGGCACCCACACAGTGAAGATTGTGAAGAGATAACAATCTGATTACAGCATTTTAACATCAAAATAAAGGCTGGAACCCATACGGATTCCAGCCTTTTCTTTTTTCCGGAACTTCTTTCAGCAACCTGAATCCGGCTTTCCCGGATACGGTTTCCGTAAGTTTACTTCTCGTACCTCATTTTCACCAGCACCGGATAATGGTCTGACGGTGTGCGGAGCTGATATTCCTTGAAGCGCAGTTCCTGCGGCGCATCGTGTCCGTTCTGTTCTCCGGCGTTGTAGGCGGGGTTCTTTGTCCAGTACATATCGGTGAGCATTCCGTAGCGTTTCACATTGAATTTCGGCGAAACGAACACATGGTCGATGCGCGAATCGCTCTTCAACCAGGGTTTGAACGAGTTGAAGGTGCCGTTCTCCGCAAAGCGGAATTCAGCGCATTCGTATGAATCCTTGAGCACTCCCGATGTGGTGAATATGCGGTAAATCTCGTCGGTCTGGTCCACGTTGAAGTCGCCAGTGAGCACCACCGGACCGTCCTTTGCTATCTCCTTTATCTTCTTCACGGCGAGTTTTGCGGCTTCGCGGCGCGCCACTACGCCCACATGGTCCATGTGAAGATTGAAGTAATGGAATCTGAAGCCGGTGTCTTTCTGCCTGAACTCGCCCCAGGAACAGATGCGTATGCAGGCTGCATCCCATCCGAGTCCGGGTTTGTCGGGCGTCTCGCTGAGCCAGAAGTCGCCGTGGCGGAGCAGTTGCAGACGCTCCTTCTTGTAGAATATGGCGGAATACTCGCCGCTCTCCTTGCCGTCGTCACGCGCCACCCCGATGTGGGCGTAGCCGTCGAGACGCGCCGTAAGGTCGTCGAGCTGCGACTTGAAGCACTCCTGCGTGCCGAAGGCGTCGGGGTCTTCAAAGTTTATCAGGTCGGCAATCACCTTGCTGCGCACCGTCCATACGTTGCCTTCCTTGTCGTCGCCGCTGTTGTGCTGACGGATGTTGTAAGTGCCGACAAACAGTGTCTGCGCACTCATCGCCATGGCAAAGGCGAGAGCCATGGTTGTGGAAAAATAGCGTTTCATGATGTTTGATTGTTTTTATAATAATAGTTTCAAGCGCATTCCCGCGAAAATATCCATGCAGCCAAGCCCTGTCGCCAGACCCTTCTGCCCTTCCTTTTCCGCGCGGAAGCAAGGCAAAGTTACGCTTTTTATTCCATACCGGCAGCGTTTTTCGCCGTCTTTCTGCCCCTCGCAGGCCGCTACCGTCCACATTGTAGAATATTTTTTGTATTTTTGCAGCCATGAATGTAAAGATAGAAGAGTCGTGGCGCGAACACCTCGCCCACGAATTTGAGCAGCCATATTTCGAGCGTCTCACCGATTTCGTGCGCCAGGAGTACCGCACCGGCGTCTGCTACCCTCCCGCACCGCTGGTGTTCAACGCCTTCAACCTCTGTCCGTTCCAGCGTGTCAAGGTGGTGATAATAGGGCAGGACCCCTATCACGAACCCGGGCAGGCGCACGGACTGAGCTTCTCTGTAAATGAGGGTGTACCCTTTCCGCCGTCGCTTCAGAACATATTCAAGGAGATAAACAACGACCTCGGCACCCCCATCCCCACATCGGGCGACCTCACCCGCTGGGCGCGTCAGGGCGTGCTGCTGCTCAACGCCACCCTCACCGTGCGTGCACATCAGGCCGCCAGCCACCAGAGGCACGGTTGGGAGGAGTTCACCGACGCCGCCATACGCGCCCTCTCCGCCCACCGCGACCACCTCGTCTTCATACTCTGGGGAGGCTACGCACGCTCCAAGGCAAGCCTCATCGACTCGACACGGCACCTCATCCTGCAGTCGGTACACCCCTCGCCACTCTCCGCCAACCGTGGCGGATGGTTCGGCAACCACCATTTCTCGCAGTGCAACGCCTACCTCAAGCAGTGGGGCGAAGAACCTGTAGAGTGGTAAACGAGGCGGAAGTCGCCCCACAAAAAATCCCAAGAGCGGCATTTCACACGACAAAACACATCACAATGATTTTAGATATAAACTCCATCCTCGTCTCCTCCGACATCATCACCGAGGAGTTTTGCTGCGACCTCGACGCCTGCAAAGGCATCTGCTGTGTCGAAGGCGACGCCGGCGCACCCGTCACCCTCGACGAAATAGCCGGCATAGAGAGTGCCCTCGACACCGTCTGGGGCGACATGTCGGCACAGGCGCAGACCGTCGTCGACAAGCAGGGCGTTGCCTACACCGACCGTGAGGGCGACCTCGTCACCAGCATCGTAGGCGGCAAGGACTGCGTCTTCACCTGCTACGACAACGGCTGCTGCCTCTGCGCCCTCGAACGCGCCTACCGTCAGGGCAAGACACAGTTCATCAAGCCCATCTCGTGCGCCCTCTACCCCATCCGCGAGAAACGCTTCGCCGACGGTACCATAGCCCTCAACTACAACCGTTGGGATGTCTGCCACGATGCCGTGAAGAAGGGTCGCGAACTCGGTCTGCCCGTCTATCGCTTCCTCGAAGGGCCGCTCGTGCGCCGCTTCGGGCAGGAATGGTACGACGAGCTCTGCGCCGTGGCGGAAGAGTATATAAAGAGTGTATGAAAAAAGAAGGCTTCTTTGCGTCGTAAAGAAGCCTTCTTTGCATCACAAACAAGCCTTGTTTACACTCCAAACAAGGCTTGTTTGCAGAACACCTGCATTCACACCCGTTTTTATCCCCGCAACTTTGACCGTTTATAAAAGAAATTCTATATCTTTGCAAAGGATAAGAACAAAAACAAGATGGATAAGAAAAATGCAATAACACTGAAAGGAAACGAGATAAATGTTTCCGTAAGCGTGTTTCTCTTCAAGGAGAAAGATGCCTACATAGCCTATTGTCCATCGCTTGACATCAGCGGTTACGACCTTACAGAAGACAAGGCAAAAATGGATTTTGAATACATGCTGCACGAATGGCTGAAAGAACAGATTGCCAACGGAACCCTGTACAACGACCTGAAACGCCATGGTTGGGATATAGAACAGGAGGTTGCCACAGAGCCAAGTGTTACCGACATTCTCAAGCGCAACCGTTCGGCAAGCAGAATACTTGCCATGCCCGAATACCGTAAAACAAATGTTCACACCGAACTCGTCTGCTGATGAATACCTATAAACTCAGTAACGTGTCCTTAGTCCAATTCAGAGAATTTCTTTTTCATGTAGGTTGCTGCCGCATATCAACTGAAGGAGGACATGAAAAATGGAAAAAAGAGGGCTGTCTGAGGTCAATCATCCTTCAAACGCACATTGACCCCGTGCCAGAATTCATCGTAAAGAACAATCTGCGGACACTCGGACTGACACGCAAGGACTTCATTGAATGGCTGAAACTCTCCCATACGAAAAACTAACGTAAAAGGGACAACCATGAAAGTGTAATAAAAACAAACTCCATCATGCAACGCACAGCAATATTCGTGGGTTCATTCGACCCCTTCACCATAGGCCACGACTCCATCGTGCGCCGCTCATTGCCGCTCTTCGACCGCCTCATCATCGGCGTGGGAGTAAACATCGGCAAGCGTTACATGCTCTCCGCCGAAGAGCGTGTGGATGCCATACGCCGCCTTTACAGCGACGAACCGCGCATCAGCGTAGAGCAATACTCCGGCCTCACCGTTGATTTCGCCGACAGCGTAGGGGCGCAGTTCATAGTCAAAGGCGTGCGGACCGTGAAGGACTTCGAGGCAGAACGCGAACAGGCCGACATCAACCGCCGCCTCACCGGCATAGAGACCATCGTCCTCTTCGCCCTCCCCGGCATGGACAGCGTGTCGTCATCGGTGGTGAGGGAACTCATGCACTACGGCAGAGGCTGCTCCGAATTACTGCCTAACAAGGAGATTTAAAGCGGTACGAAAAAGCAATCCACAATTTGAACTTCAAAAAAATCAGATATGATTACATACAACACCGACGGCGTAAAGATGCCGAAAATAAGGAAGCGCGACACTTCTGCATGGATTCGTGCCGTCGCAGCAGCCCACGGCTACAAGGTGGGTGAAGTGGGCTACATGTTCGTTGACGACGAGAAAATACTCGAAGTGAACAACGAATACCTCGGCCACGACTACTACACCGATGTCATCACCTTCGACTACGACGAACCGGGAATAGTCAGCGGCGACATCGTCATATCGCTCGACACCGTCCGTTCCAACGCCGAGAAGTTCGGAAAAGACTACAACGAAGAGCTCTACCGCGTCATCATCCACGGCATTCTCCACCTCTGCGGCATCAACGACAAAGGTCCCGGAGAGCGCGAAATAATGGAAGCCGAGGAGAACAAGGCACTGGCAATGAGGTAGGTCTAAAAAGGAAGTTATCGGAAGTTAATCCGCCTGCGGCGGATGGAAGTTATCGGACATTACCACAACTTGCTCAACAAGTGTCACATACGTCCGATAACTTCCATTAACTCCCTTCTAACTTCCGATAACTCCCTTAAATACTTCCGCTACCTCCCTTTAGAAGATAATACCCGAACCTGCACCTCAGGCACTCCTTTCTCTCGCAATACCGGCGGTGCAATTGTATCAGAGCCTGCGTGTCGGCGGCATTCTCCGCCTTCACGCCGCATTCCTTCCACAGTCTTATGTAAGTGTTGTCCTCAGGCGGAAGTTCCTCCATGAGCGTGGCGGCACGCTGGATGAGCGTCTCGTCCTGGCGGTGACGGCCGTAGGCATAGAGCATCGGCACCACGGCGTTCACCACCAGCAGCTGCACCGAAGCCGCTGAGAGCCGCTTTGCGTTCGCCTTGCTCTCGTTGCCGAACGAGTAGTGTGTGCGCCAATAGTCGCCCACTTCCGTTGCCAGAGCACCGCCCACCTCGTCGAGAGTGGCGCACGACGCCACCCTGCTCAGGTCGGCACGGCGCGAACAGTAGAGCGTGGCAAGCTGCGAAAGGCGTATATAGGGCGAGTTCTGGGGGCGCAGACGCATGAAACGCCACGCCGTGCGGGGCATTGCCGTGAGCGAGAACTTGTGTGCAAGATATGTGTATTCGCGGTGCAAGGCCGTGAAGTAAGCGTCGGAGAGAGCCGCCTCACGCTGTCGTTGCGGCATGGTCTCGACATCGAGGAGTCCTGCCGTACCCAAGAACATCGCCTCCACCTGCATGGGATGGTCGCGATGATGAGCCACCTGCATCAGCGGCAGAGCCGTGGCCCACTGTTCAAAGGCGTCGCTGTTGGTGCCGAAGCCGAAGGCACGGGCAAGCGTTATGAAGAAAGCCTTCTCCCACGAACCGTCCGACTGCGCCACACGCCGCTCTATTGCCACGCCTTTGTCGTCGATACGCTCCGCTCCGAGTGCGCTCATCCATGAGTGTATGGTGAGCGACGGCAGCCGCATCACAACCTCACGGCACGGCGGGTAAGGGTCGGCGGCAAGCAGACGGCGGTAGTTGTCCGCCACACTCTGCGGCACATGCAACTCCAGTTGCGGCGGATGCGACCCGTCGGCGGTGACGATGTCGGCATTTATCACCGATGCTATGTGCAGCACCACGTTGTTGTATGCTTCGTCCTTATCATGTCGATGGGCATACCAGTCGGCCGATTTCTCGTGTATCTCCACGTTTCCCACCCACATCACGCCACCGATTTTCACCTTGGCATTGAAGAAGTCGGGACCGTCGTGGCGGTTGTGCAGACCGGGGTCTATCACCTCCACGAGGCGTCCGTCGGTGGTGTGCAGCTCGTGGAGCGGCAGGATGCGGTGTTTCCAAATGTAGTGAAGAAGGATTTCCATAGAGTGTTTCAGTCAAAAAGTCCCGGCTGTGCCGCGCTGCTCGCCGTGAAGTTGCGTCCAAGATGCTTGAAGGCCAGCGGCGTAGCCATGCGTCCACGCGGTGTGCGCTTGATGAACCCCTCCATGATGAGGTAGGGTTCATACACCTCTTCGAGCGTTCCCGTGTCCTCGCCGATAGCTGTGGCGATGGTGCTCACGCCCACCGGACCGCCGTGGAACTTGTCGATGATGGTGAGCAGAATCTTGTTGTCAATCTCGTCGAGACCGTACTGGTCGATGTTTAGTGCCGAGAGCGACAGTCGTGCTATGTCGTTGTCTATGCGTCCGTTGCCTTTTACCTGGGCGAAGTCGCGCACACGGCGCAACAGGGCGTTGGCTATTCGTGGCGTTCCGCGTGAGCGGCGTGCTATCTCTATGGCGGCATCGTCGTCTATCGGCACACCCATTATGCCGGCAGAGCGGCGCAGGATGCGGCGCAGCGTGTCGGGATCGTAGTACTCCAAGTGCAGGTTTATGCCGAAGCGGGCACGCAGCGGAGCCGTCAGCAGACCGCTGCGGGTGGTGGCACCGACGAGGGTGAAGGGGTTGAGGTCTATCTGTATGGAGCGTGCCGAGGGACCTTTGTCTATCATTATGTCGATGCGGTAGTCCTCCATCGCCGAGTAAAGATACTCCTCCACGACCGGCGAGAGGCGGTGTATCTCGTCGATGAAGAGCACGTCGCGCGGCTCAAGCGAGGTGAGTATGCCGGCGAGGTCGCCCGGCTTGTCCAGCACGGGACCGCTGGTAATCTTGAAACCCACACCAAGCTCGTTGGCGATGATGTTGCTCAGCGTCGTCTTTCCCAGTCCGGGCGGACCGTGCAGCAGCGTGTGGTCGAGCGGTTCGCCGCGGTATTTCGCCGCCTCCACGAACACCTCCAGATTCTCCACCACCTTCTGCTGACCGCTGAAATCGCCGAAACGCAGCGGACGCAGGGCGTTCTCGAAGTCCTTTTCTCCCTGTACGGAGCTTTCTTTGCGTATGTCGAAATCTTCTGTCATTGTCTGATAATGTGTCAAGTAAACCTTTACAAAGGTACGGTAAAGTTCTATAATTATCTACAAAATTCTTAATTTTTCGCCAAAGAAGCCTTACCTCTCACGGAAAAATAGTAAATTTGCATGTTTTTAAATCACGTTTGACACATTAATAATAAACGCAATATGGATAAAGTAAGTTACGCTTTGGGCCTTGGTATAGGCCGTCAGTTGTCGCAGATGGGTGCCGAAGGGCTCAACATCGACGATTTCGCACAGTCTATCAAGGATGTCATCGAGGGCAGAGAGCCGCAGATAAGCGATGCCGAAGCGCAGACAATCGTAAAGGAATTCTTTGAGAACCAGGAGAAGAAACAGCGTGCAGCCGCCGCCGAGAAGTACAAGGAGAACAAGCAGAAAGGCGAAGCATGGCTCGCCGACAACGCCAAGAAAGAAGGCGTGACTGTGCTCCCCTCAGGATTGCAGTACCAGGTAATCAAGGAAGGCACCGGCCGCCAGCCGAAAGCCACCGACGCTGTGGTGTGCCACTACGAGGGAATGCTCATCGACGGCACTCTCTTCGACAGCAGCATTCAGCGCGGAGAACCCGCAACATTCCCGCTCAACGGCGTCATCGCCGGCTGGACAGAAGGCCTGCAGCTCATGAAAGAGGGCGCAAAGTACCGCTTCTTCATCCCCTACAACCTCGCTTACGGCGAGCACGGAGCAGGACAGCAGATTCCTCCCTTCTCAGCACTCGTGTTCGATGTGGAACTGATAGAAGTGAAATAAAAGTAAAAGAGTAGAAAAGTAAAAAAGTAAAAAGAGAAGGAGTTAGAGAAGTTAAAGGAGTTAGAGAAGTTAAAGCCAAATGCTTGACTTCTAATACTTGATTCCTTTAAAACTCTCGACAAACTCAAGAAGCAAAGCATTTGGCTTTAACTTCTAACGAGCAAAGCGAGTGATAACTTCTTTAACTTCTCTAACTTCTTACTCAAGAAAAAAAACATAAACGCAATATACAAAAATGAAAAAGCTTACAATCGTAGCCGCTCTGGCTATCACCGCCGCAAGCTTCATGGCTTCATGCGGCAACTCAACACAGAAGCCCAACCTCAAAACCGACGTCGATACCCTCAGCTATGCTATGGGTATGGCACAGACCCAGGGTCTGAAGGAATATCTCACACAGATGGAGATTGACACTACCTACATGGATGCCTTCATCAAGGGTCTCAACGACGGTGCAAATGCCGGCGACGACAAGAAGAAGGCCGCCTACTACATGGGTGTGCAGATAGGACAGCAGATTTCCAACCGCATGGTGAAGGGCATCAACCACGAGCTCTTCGGCGAGGACAGCACAAAGACCATCTCACTCAAGAACTTCATGGCAGGATTCGTGCAGGGTGTCAAAGGCAAGTACGGCTTTATGAACATGGCACAGGCACAGATGACAATGCAGAAAAAGATTCAGGAAGTGAAGGCCAAGGCTATGGAAGAACAGTACGGCCCCAACAAGAAGGCCGGCGAAGAGTGGATGGCAGCCAACGCCAAGAAAGAAGGCGTGAAGGTGCTTCCCTCCGGAGTCCAGTACAAGGTTATCAAGGAAGGCAAGGGCGCAATGCCTAAGGACACATCGCTTGTGACCGTAAACTACGAAGGTCGCCTCATCAACGGCACCGTCTTCGACAGCAGCTACAAGAACGGCAAACCCGTAGATCTCCGTGCCAACCAGGTGATAAAGGGATGGACAGAAGCACTCGTACACATGCCCGAAGGCTCTGTATGGGAAGTTTACATCCCGCAGGAACTCGCTTACGGCGAGCGTGAGACCGGACAGATCAAGCCCTTCTCTCCCCTCGTGTTCAAGATTGAGCTCATAAAGGTAGGCAAATAATACATCACACCATCCGCGCTCCGCATGAACAAAAGCACCGCAACGATGCCTTTGCACATGCGGAGCGCGACTTTTTCTAATAAAAAGACAATGAAACATATCACTCTCATCGCGCTCCTCTTCGTAGCGAGCGTAACATTTGCCGCAGCTCCCGAGCTCCCCGGCAAGAAGAAACAGAAGACCCCGGAACCACAGAAGAAGGAGGTCGTAGCACTCACAACGCCCTCCGACTCACTCAGTTACGCCGCAGGACAGGCTCTCACACGAGGCCTCGACCAGTACATCACCAACCAGATGCAGGTGGATTCAGCCAACTTCGGCAACTTCGCCACCGCTCTCCGTGAAGCCCTCAGCAAGTCGGAGCAGGCCGACTTCAACGCCCGTGTCGCAGGATATGTAGTGGCACAGATGCTCGAACAGCGCATGTTCACCGGCGTAAAGGGCGACTTCGAAGGCACTCCCTACACCATCGACAAGAAGAAATTCAACGAAGGATTCATCGCTGCCGTTCTCGGCGACACCACGATAATGAACGTCGAGAAAGCAAGCGAGCACTTCATGAACATACGCAAGGCCGAAGAGGATAAGAAGAACGCCGCCTACAAGCTCGACAACGAACTCTGGCTACAGAAGAACGCCACCAACGAGGGCGTCGTGACTCTCCCCTCCGGACTCCAGTACAAGGTGCTCAAGAAGGGCGAAGGACCCATCGCCAAGGCCGACGACAACATCACCGTACGCTACGAAGGCCACACCATCGACGGCAACGTGTTCGACAGCAGCTACAAGCGCACACCCGACACCACCACATTCCGCCCCGACCAGGTGATAAAGGGATGGACAGAAGCACTCTGCATGATGCCCGAAGGCAGCAAGTGGATGCTCTACATACCGCAGGACCTCGCCTACGGCTCACGCCCTGCCGGCGCAATCAAGCCCTACTCCACCCTCGTCTTCACCGTCGAAGTGGTGAAAGTGAACGCTAAAAAGGCCGAATAAAGGCAACACGTTTTTTCAGAATAGACGGTGTCTCAAAACTGAAGTTAGCGGATTGACTTCCGACAACTTCCGCTAACTCCCGTTTTGACACCCACTCAACTTTTTCAAGAAGCCACAAAGGCACCGGAGGACACACCTCCATCCCCCAATCCCAACCATCATGCAGACATTTGAAGAATTAGGCGTCGCCCCCGAAATACGCCGCGCCATCGACGAACTCGGTTTCGAACACCCCATGCCCGTGCAGGAAGAAGTGATTCCATACCTGCTCGGCAACGGCAACGACGTCATAGCCCTCGCCCAGACAGGCACAGGCAAGACCGCCGCTTTCGGCATTCCACTCCTACAACGCACCGACCCCACAGAACGAAAGACACAGGCAATAGTAATCTCGCCGACACGAGAACTATGTCTGCAAATAGCCGACGACCTCAAGTCGTTCGCAAAATACATCAAGGGCATCAACATCGTGGCGGTGTATGGAGGAACATCCATCATCGACCAGATGCACGCACTCAAACGCGGAGCACAGATAATAGTAGCGACGCCGGGACGACTCATCGACCTCATGCACCGCGGAGCCGCCAAGCTCGACAACGTGCAGAACGTGGTACTCGACGAAGCCGACGAGATGCTCAACATGGGATTCTCCGACAGCATCAACGAAATATTCGACAACGTTCCACTTGAACGCAATACACTCCTCTTCTCAGCCACCATGAGCAAGGAGATAGAGAAGATAGCACAAGGCTACCTGCACGACCACAAGGAGATAGTGGTGGGCTCGCGCAACGAGGGAGCCGAGAACGTGAACCACATATATTATATGGTGAACGCCAAGGACAAGTACCTCGCACTCAAGCGCATCGTCGATTACTATCCACGCATCTACGGCATCATCTTCTGCCGCACCAAGGCAGAGACGCAGGAAGTGGCCGACAAACTCATTCGCGACGGCTACAACGCCGAACCGCTGCACGGCGACCTCTCGCAGCAGCAGCGCGACATAACAATGCAGAAGTTCCGCCAGCACATCACTCAACTCCTCGTAGCCACCGATGTGGCGGCACGCGGACTCGATGTCGACGACCTCACACATGTCATAAACTACGGTCTGCCTGCCGACATAGAAAGCTACACACACCGCTCCGGCAGAACGGGGCGTGCCGGCAAGAAAGGCACATCAATATCCATCATACACACCAAGGAGAAAGGAAAAGTGCGTGCCATAGAGAAGACCATCGGCAAGGCATTCGTCGATGGCACCCTCCCCACGCCGCAGGAGATTTGCTCCAAGCAGCTCTTCAAAGCCATCGACGAGATAGAGAAAGTGGATGTCGATGAAGAACAGATTGCACCCTTCATGGCCGACATCAACCGCCACTTCGAGTACTTCGACAAGGAGGACATCCTCAAGAAGATAGTGTCGCTCGAATTCGGACGCTTCCTCAAATACTACGCCGACGCTCCCGAAATAGTGAAACCATCCTCCAAAGGCTCCTCCGAACGCTCCGACAAGGGTGCCGGCCGCGAAAAGGGCGGCAAGCGCAAGGCAGAGAAGGGATTCCGACGGCTCTTCATCAACCTCGGCAAGGACGACGGCTTCTATCCCGGCGAGGTGATGCAGTTCATCAACCGCAACGTGCAGGGACGGCAGGAAGTGGGACACATCGACCTTCTCGCACGCATCTCCTACATAGAAGTGCCCGAAGCCGACGCCCAGAAGGTGATGCGGGCCCTCAACGGAGCCAAGTACCGCAACCGCACCGTGCGCTGCAACGACGCCGACGACACGCCCTCACGCGACAACGCCAAGGAGCGGACACCACGACGCGACACGGCACGCAACAACCGCCAACGCAACGCCCGTCAGCACGACACACATCGACACGACAACTTCCCCGAAACCGGCGACTGGCGACAGCTCATGGCACAAGCCCACGAAGTGCGACTCAAAGGCGACATCCCCGATTTTAGCGAAGAGGGTTGGGCAAGACGCAAGCCGAAAAAGAAATAGGAGGTCGAGCGTCTCGCTCGACAACTCCACCAAAACCGCACAATAAAAAAGTATGCGAAGTCGGAGCAATGGTAGGAGGTCGAGCGTCCCCGCTCGACAACACCATCCAAACCGCATAATAAAAAATATGCAATATTTAGGCAGTGTTGTCGAGCGAGACGCTCGACCTCCTACCGACAACACCATCCAAACCACATAATAAAAAAGTATGTGAAGTCAGAGCAATGGTAGGAGGTCGAGCGTCTCGCTCGACAACATCACCCAAACCGCATAATAAAAAAGTATGCAACATCTGATCTGTGTTGTCGAGCGGGACGCTCGACCTCCTAACAAAACTAACAATTCTTAAAATCAAAAAACACCCTATGACCGACACCACCTGCGACAACATCCAATTTCTCAACAAGAAAGAGTTTGTCTATATTTACGGTAAGAGGTTACCACACTGGTTTCAAGAAAACAAAACCGTGTTCATAACATTCCGACTTGCCGACTCGCTGCCCCAAGAGAAATTGGACGAATTGAAAAAGATGCAAAGGGAGGCTGCGATAAAAAAATGGATGGGGAGAACAGACGGGAAATCAAGCAAACTGTCTCTTGAAACAGCACGACAGATAGAACGTTGGATTGATGCCGGACACGGCAGTTGCATACTTGCCGACAAACGTGTGCAGACCATTGTTTCCGATGCCATAAGGTTCTCCGATGAGAAAAACTATCTCATCCATGCCTTTGTCATCATGCCCAACCATGTGCATCTGCTTCTCACTCCGCTCTCTGTAGTGCCGATAGTGCAGCTAATAGCAAAAGTGAAGAGCTTTACGGCGCATCGTATAAATGAAGAGACAGGGAAAACCGGCACCGTATGGCAGCACGGTATTTTCGATAGAATTGTGCGTGATGCGGACAACTTCGACAGGTACATGAAGTATATATGCAACAATCCGAAAGGTCTGAAAGCGAGTAGTTATGCGCTGTATGTGAGGAAGAAAGTAAATGAAGAATAGGAGGTCGAGCGTCCCCGCTCGACAGCACCACCCAAACCGCATGATAAAAAAGTATGCAATGTCTGGTCTGTGTTGTCGAGCGAGGACGCTCGACCTCCTTCCGCCAACACCTTTTTAACCCCTCCCATCCCCTCTTTTCATTTTTTATCTAAAAAAATTTGCAGTTTATAATATTTTTTCTATCTTTGCACCATGTAGTGCAAATAACGGACTATCGGCAATGACGCCACCGCAATACACCACACAACCCTAAACCGACGCTGTGAAGAGCTACTGACGCCCATACAGACCGCCGAAAAACCATCTTTACGAAAAAGATACACGTTATATATATAAGTGACAATCAATAAATAACAAGCAAACGAGAAGACAAGGAGATAAGCCTGTCGCCGTACCTTTCGGCTGCAAGCTTATATCGGCGGAAGCCTACCTCGTCGCCTCTTGCCAGTTGAAAAAACGAATACCCTTACGGGCTTTCATGCTATACGCAAATTTTTAATTTTTTAAACCAATAATCAATTTATTAACTAACAGAAAGGAAAAAGTATGAAAAAGATTCTTACTATCCTCGCGTTAATGATTGCGACAGTTGCTGTTGTAGCGACTGGCTATACATTGACACGACCGGCGAAAGCTGCCGGAGATGTTTCCAATTTTAACGGAAAGGTCTCTTGGAAAGGTACTGTAACCGGAAAAGGTTCTAACACGACCGATGTCACCGTCACCGACAATGGTGGTGGTCTTTACGACATCTGCATCAAAGCACTCACCGTTTACGGCAGAGACAGCGAAATTACATTCACCAACGTTCCCGGAACAGCTCAGGGCGAAGGCGTTGTGTTCTCTACAAACGGCCAGAACAGTACTTACACTGTAAATAGCGCATGGGGCGACCAGATTGCCATGACCGTAGAAGGTAAGATGTTGGGCGACCAGCTCTACCTCTTCTGTAGCGGTAAGGTATTCGGATGGAGCGATGATCCGTTCACCATCACATACGGTGAAGACTTCGAAATCCCCGCAGGACCGGTAGGACCATCTCACAAATTCACTGGAAAGGTTTCTTACAACGGAAACTGGACCGGCAAGGGCAACAACGAGACTGATGTCGTTATTGCTGAAAGCGGCGATGGACTTTACACAATCAACATCAAGACACTGAGCGTTTACGGCGACAATGACAACATCAAATTCACCAACGTTCCCGGAACAGCTCAGGGCGAAGGCGTTGTGTTCTCTACAAACGGCGAAAAGCTGACTGGTACTGTTGAAGGTAGCAATTACGGCAACACAGCTGTTATGACTGTTGAAGGCAAGATGCTGGGCGAACAGCTCTACCTCGTATGCAGCGGTAAATATGTAGGCTTCGGTGATGACCCATTCGTTATCACATTCGGTGAAGACTTCGAAATGCCCGCAGCACCTGAAGCTGAACCTACAGCATCATACACCGACAAGGCTGTGACCACATTCATGGGCACCAACGAGCAGACATTCGAAAACGCAAAGGTTGATGTTTACGAGACTGGCGAAAACAAGTACAAGTTCGTCATCAGACAGTATCAGTTCGCTACATACCTGTTGGGCGACTTCACTGCTGTTGATGTTGTCGGCACACCTAACGCTGACGGTAGCGTAAGCTATTCTTTCGACGGAATGGCAACTGCTTCCAACATCGGTCCTTCTGCAACAGCATTCGGCGTTGGCGAAGGAAAGGAATTTGAACTGAAGTTCGAAGGAAAGAGCAAGGACGGAAAACTCTACATCAATGGTGAGTTCAACATCTCTGGCTACCAGTGTACTTATGTATTCGGCGAAGAGCCTCAGGCAGAGCCGACACCTGTTGTTTACACCGACAAGGCTGTGACCACATTCGCTGGCACCAACGAGAAGACATTCGAAAACGCACAGGTTGAAGTTTACGAGACTGGCGAAAACAAGTACAAGTTCGTCATCAAGCAGTATCAGTTCGCTTCATACTTGTTGGGCGACTTCACAGCTGTTGATGTTGCCGGTACACCTAACGCTGACGGTAGCGTAAGCTATTCTTTCAACGGAAAGGCAACCGCTTCCAACATCGGTCCTTCTGCAACAGCATTCGGCGTTGGCGAAGGAAAGGAATTTGAACTGAACTTCGAAGGAAAGAGCAAGGACGGAAAGATCTACATCAATGGTGCATTCAACATTTCTGGTTACCAGTGCACTTACACATTCGGTACAGAAATCAAGGATACGGAACCAGGACAAGAAGAAGTTCCCGGCACAAAGGTTGGCGAAGACGACTACGCTCCTAACGGCGTCAAGTTCACTTGGAACACTCCTATCGACTGGAACACTCAGAAGCTCGTTGCTGCTATCGACCTCAGCGGCTGCAAGGGTGGAACAGAGGACGAGAACATCCTCTCTGTAGGTTCTAATATTGGCGAGTGGGCTGCAGCTCCTCACCTCCACCTCTACTACACATCCGGAACCAAGAAATTGAACTTCAATTTCATGGCCAAGGGTTCTACATCAAACATTGACAACCGTTCACGTTACGACGTCACTCTCACCGACGACATCCTCGTTATCGAGATTTCTAAGGAAAAGGGTCTCGTAATCAACGGCACACAGTACCTCAACAAGTACAATACATCTGACCAGTACGCCGACATCGACGCTTACCTCGCAGCAACATCCGACTTCTGGGCACTCACCAACATCGACCTCGGATGCCAGCAGGGCAACCCAAGCTACGCAACATACAAGTATATCCGCGTACAGAATCTGGAATCAACTCCGGAGCCTGCCAAGCCGGTTGTTTACACTGACAATGCCAAGGCTACATTCAGTGGCAGCACAGTAGATCTGACCGACCAGACTGTGGAAATCACAGCTACCGGTGAAAACCGCTACACTGTTGTTTACAAGAACCTCACAGTAGGCAACACACAGATTGGCGACTTCACAGCTGAGAATGTTGAAGGCGTTGAGGATGCTGAAGGCAAGATCAACTACACATTCGAAGGCGAAGCTACAATGAGTAACATAAACGAGATATACGGTGGCATGTTCACTGAAGGTCAGAAGGTAGCGTTCGCAATGACTGGTAGCAGCAAGGGAGGCAAGCTCGTTGCCAAGTTCACTGCTACTGTATTGGGTCAGGAAGCCAAGATTCTCTACGGCGGCTACGAAGAAGGTGGCGAGACACCTGATCAGCCGGGCGTATATACCGACAAGTTCGTTTATACCATCAGTGACTACGCTACAACAAAGGACGAATTCTCCGTTACTGTTACCGACAACGGCGACGGCACTTACAAGTTCGAGTTGCCTGGTGTAGGCTTATACAACGTAGTATTCCCCGCTGTTCCTGGAACAGTGAATGAAGACGGTTCTATCATCTACAAGGGCACCAACCTTGAGGGTACTCTCAACGAGGATGGCGACAAGTGCGTGATGAACTTCCTCGGCAAGAGCGAGAACGGCAAGCTCTGCTTCGTTGCAGAAGGCAAGATCATGGAATTCGACGGTGTGAACAAGTTCGAGTTCGGCGATCTTTCTAACCTTCCTGTGATCAAGCCTGAGATTCCTGGCATCAAGGTAGGTGAAGACGGCTATCAGCCCGCCGGCGAGAAGTTCGCTTGGAACACAGCTATCGACTGGAACACCCAGAAGCTCGTTGCTTCTATCAACGTAGCCGGCTGTACAGGCGAGAACGAGGGCATCCTCTCTGTTGGCGACGCCATCGACGCTTGGAATGGAACTCACTTCCACCTCTACTACACAAGAAGCAACAACACATTGCAGGTGAACTACCTCGACGCTACCGGCAACCCGATCCGCAAGGATGTTGAAGTAGCCGGCGACGAGCTCCTCATTGAGATTTCAAAGGCAGCCGGTCTTACAGTGAACGGCGAGAGCGTGAACTACCTCAACGAAAGTGGCGAGCTCACAGAGGACTACACTGTTTACGATGCTCTCTGGGCACTCACAGAAATCTCTGTCGGCAGTCAGGAAGGCAACGGCCGCAGCAACGCTACATACAACTATGTACGCATCCAGGAAGTGCCTGTGACTGTAACAGAAACAGAATCGTTCACCGACGACCTGACTGTGACAGAACCGAGCACCAAGACCAAGACAACTGAGGGCAAGAAGCTCGACATCAACACTTACAGCGACAACACCTATGGTGTGACATTCTACGGCGTGGAAGGCGAAACAGCTAACCTCGGCGACATCACCATCAAGGGCCTCAACATTAGCGAAGAGGACGGCGTCAAGTACTACAACGCCGAGACCACTATCAATGTAAACGGTGAGGACATGACTGCTGCTGTTACAGGTATCAAGTATGCTGACGGCAAGGTATGGTTCCAGGCAGAACTCCTTACCGCTAACGAGGACATCTACTTCATCGAGTACGGTCACAAGCAGAAGGAAGGCAGAGAGTTCGGCGAAGGCAAGGCTTACAATGGCCAGTGGACTACCTCAGTACCTTCATCTACATTCAACGGCACTGTTGATGTTATCAAGCAGGAGGATGGCAATTATGCTCTCCGCGTTCACGACTTCCAGCTCGACGGCAAGGTAGTTCCGACATTCGTAATTCCTGACCTCGTAGGTTCTGAGGAAGAAGGCAAGCTCTACATCTACCAGATGTCAAACGTTCCTGTTTACTATGAGGCAACAGACGGCGACGACGCAGCTGTTGTAGCTGACGAGAAGAAGGTGACCTACGTTGAGTACATCACTGTTACATCAGAAGGCGAGAACGACCTCAGCATCAACATCAGCTATGTTGGCTACGGCGACGGTTCTAACGACTATGTAACAAACGCTAACTTCGTAACAGTAACGGACGGAATCAACAGCATCAACGCTGCTGCCCAGAACGGCAAGGCTGACATCTACACCATCAACGGTGCTAAGGTGAACGCAATGCAGAAGGGTATCAACATCGTTCGCATGAACAACAAGACAACCAAGATTGTCAAGAAGTAAGATATTACTGAATAAATAAAAAATCCTCCTCGGAAGAAATTCTGGGGAGGATTTTTTTTAATTCATAATTAAGAATTCATAATTCATAATTGGGAGTTAGAGAAGTTAAAGAAGTTATAGAAGTTATAGAAGTTATAGAAGTTAAAGCCGTATGCTTTGCTAATCATAGGAGGTCGAGCGTCTC
>ERZ857629.1332-NODE-1332-length-27657-cov-9.072169_pt1 | contig 27657 bp, 31 predicted proteins | sample MGYA00519700_ERZ857629 | MGnify/ENA primary metagenome ERZ857629 (study PRJEB31778, sample SAMEA3449351) | human gut metagenome | biome: human gut; feature: human-associated habitat; material: faeces | place: United Kingdom | collected 2010/2012 ...
TGAAATTTTGGAAGGCAACAACATCAATGTTGAAATTGAAACTTCAATGATTGGTCTTGAGATTTTGTCGAAAGGCACTTTGAAGTTGAGATTATACACACTTGAAGACCCAAGCCTTTCTCAAACCTTCACAATCATTGTTGAATGATTTCAAAACAATGGATTTACTGCAACAAAAAAGAGAGCACTTGTCGCTCTCTTTTTTGTTTTTTAGTATTGAAGTTCGATAAGTCCAACATCTCCATCTTTTCTGTTATAAACAATGTTGACTTTTCCTGTTTCGCGATTCAAGAATGCATAGAAATCGTGGTCGGTTGCTTCAAGCATATATTTTGCATCTTCAATGTCAAGCGGATCAAGGTGAATTTGTTTCTTCTTTGCAATATGCTTGTCTTCAAAAGTTGGAAGTTCTTGCAAAAATTCAAGAATTGGTGCTTCAACTTGTGTTTTGAAATTTTGTCTTTTTTGATTTGCACGAATGATTTGTTTTTCGACTTTTGGAAGTGCCATATCAAGATTTTCAAACATATTCTCGCCCGTCACTTCACTGCGATAAAAACCATTTTTGTTTGTTATGCTGACTTCCATGATATAATTTTTCTTTTCTTGACGGCAAACAACGGTTGCTTTTGCGTCATCTGGGAAATATCTTTCAAGTTTTTTAAGTTTTTTCTCAATCAAACTTTCAAGCCTTTTTCCAACATCATAATTTCTTTCAACAATTTCAATTTTCATAATTATCCCCCTGATATTATTATAGCAAAATGATATTTTTTTTCAAAACGAATTTAGTTAGAAACAAATTGAAGTTCGCCATTTTTGCAATCAATTGTGATCTCCCCTTCACTTTTGAGTTCGCCCATGAGAATCTTCTCGGCGATAAGGTCTTCAACGTGTTGTTGAATAAATCGTTTGAGCGGTCTTGCACCATATTCACTGCTTCCGCCGTTATCCACAATAAACTCCAGTGCTTCGTAGGTTAGATTGAGTTTGAGTCCTTGTTTTTCCAAACGTTTTGATAGGTCGGAAATAAGGATTGTTGCAATTTTTAATAAGTCATCACGCGTGAGATTGTGGAACACAGTAATCACATCAATTCTATTCAAAAATTCCGGCTTGAATTTACGTTTTAGACAATCCAAATAAATTTTTCGAGTTTGCTCATAAGTCAGTTCGCAATGCTCGCCTTCATCAGAAAAACCAAGAGCTTTTGTTTGCGCCTTAACCTCTGCCGCTCCAACATTGCTTGTCATAATCAAAATCGTGTTGCGGAAATTCACCGTCCTTCCTTGATTATCCGTGAGTCTTCCGTCATCAAGAATTTGGAGCAATGCATTGAATATATCTGGATGTGCCTTTTCAATTTCGTCAAATAAAACAACCGAATATGGTCTGCGACGCACTTGCTCGGTGAGTTGCCCACCTTCGTCATAACCAACATATCCCGGTGGAGCACCAAAGAGTTTTGCAACCGAATGTTGTTCCATATATTCACTCATGTCAAGTCTTATGATGTTTTTTTCGTCATCAAACATTGCTTGTGCAATCGCCTTGCAAAGTTCGGTTTTCCCAACGCCGGTTTGTCCCAAAAACAAGAATGAACCAATTGGGCGGCGTGCGTCTTGAAGACCCACACGACTTCTCCTGATTGCATTTGCAACAGAACTAACTGCTTCTTCTTGTCCCACAACTCGTTTGTGCAAGGTTTCTTCAAGGTGCATAAGTTTTTGTTTTTCAGTTTCGGTTATTTTTGTGACTGGAATGCCCGTCCAAAGCGAAACGACGTGTGCAATGTCATTCCCTGTTATGCAGTTTGAGTTTTTGTTCGACTTTGCTTGTTGGCGTGAAAAATCGTCAAGTTCATTTTCAAGTTTTATGATTTGTTGTTGAAACAATGCTGCTTTTTCATAGTTTCTTTGCATTGATGCCTCGTCTCGGTTCGCTGAAAGCTGCTTGATTTTTTCTTCCTTTTCGCGAACAGCAAGTGGCTTGGTCGAAAAATTTAGTTTTGCCCGCGAACTCGCTTGATCAACAAGGTCAATCGCCTTGTCTGGCAAGTTGCGGTCAGTGATATATCTATCCGAAAGTGTCACTGCTTGCTCAATCGCCTCATCAGTGATTGTCACTTTGTGGAATGCTTCAAACGAATCTCGAAGACCTTTCAAAATCTCAATGGTCTGCTCAACGGTTGGAGGGTTGACAAGAACAGGTTGAAATCTTCTTTCAAGCGCCTTGTCTTTTTCAATATATTTGCGATATTCTTCAGTTGTTGTCGCACCGATTGTTTGAAGTTCGCCACGAGCAAGATATGGTTTGAGAATGTCTGACGGATTAACTTCGCCCTTTTCTGCCCCAGCTTGTGCAAGAGTGTGCAATTCGTCAATAAACACAATAATATTTTTGTTCGAAATGATGGTATTTATTGCATCTTTGAGTTTTTCTTCCATTGTTCCGCGATATTTTGTCCCAGACATAAGCGAGCCAATATCAAGCGAAAAAATGATTTTGTCTTTGAGAAGTTCTGGGACATTTCCGCTTGTTATTGCAAGCGCAAGCCCTTCAACAACAGCAGTTTTCCCAACTCCCGCCTCCCCGATAAGCACGGGATTGTTTTTTGTCTTTCGGCAAAGAATCTCAATCATGCGTTCAATTTCTTGTTCGCGTCCAATTATAGGATCAATTTTCCCATCCTTTGCTTTTTGAGTGAGGTCAATTCCCATTTCCAAAAGTTTTTCAGGCAACGCACTTTTTTGAATGTTTTGCACTTCAAGATTTTCGCTCGCATCTTCTTCATTGTCATCAATTGAACTCTTGCCTTGAATGAGTGAAGCCACTTTGTTTCGTAGCATTGAAACATTAACTCCAAAAATGCCAGCAATAATTTGCACCGCATACGAATCAGTCATTGAAAGCAAAGCGTAGAGAATATGCTCTGTGCCAATGTAGTTATGTCCAAGTCCTGTTGCAATGCTCCCCGCAATTTTAAGCACTTCTTTTGAGCGCGGTGTGAGTTCAACACTGCTTTCAATTGGTTGGACTTCGTCTTCTTCGGCAAAGATTTCCTCAATAGACTTTGAATTAATCCCAAATTTTGCAAGAATATCACGGCTTGGAGAATCTTTGATTTCACAAAGCCCATAAAGCAAATGCTCTGTTCCCACTTGATTTGAGCCATATTTGAGCGCAATTCGCCCCGCCTTTTTTATTGCTTTTAGTGCATTTTCAGAAAGGTTCAAATTGTAAAACATTTTTCCTCCTAGATTCTTTGATTTTTTAGTGCCCGACACAAATAGTCCGCACGAAATTTATCCCTCTTGTCATCGTCCAGTTCTTCGCCAAACCTCGCGTCAAGGTTTGCTGGTCGCGAAGACACTTCAATTTCTTCCAAAATATTTGGATTTCTAAAATCAATCAACCCCAAAGCAAACCCAAGTTTCAAATCGCTAATAAGTTTGGTAAATTCTTTTTCGGGCATACGATAAGAGTTTGCCAAAATTCCATAAGCGCGATATGTCGCATCTTTGATTTGATCCTGCTTTGTTTGAAACAAAACTTCTCTCGCTTCATTTTCCATTTCACAAACTTTTAGAACTGCATTTTTAACACTTTTTAGAATATCTTCTTCGCTCAGTCCCAATGTTTGTTGGTTTGATATTTGATATAAATATCCTTCTGCTTCACTCCCTTCGCCCAAAAAACCACGAACAGCAAAGCCAAGTTTTGAAAAAGTTTGTATAATGTTTTCGATTGCCCCCGTTTTTGTGAGCGCTGGCAAAAACATCATGCAAGATGCCCTCATTCCTGTTCCAATATTGCTTGGACACGCTGTCAAAAAGCCAAACTCCTGCGAATAAGCGATGTCGCATTTCTCCAAAATGTTGTCGTCAATATCTTGAAGTTCGTCATATGCCAATTCAAGCGCAAATCCCTTTTTGATACATTGCTCGCGAATGTGGTCTTCTTCGTTAATCATGATGACCTTGTCTTCGTTTTTGTTTATGCAAAAGCCAGCAATATCTTTGTTTTCAATCAATTCTCGACTAATTAGATGTCTTTCCAAAAATTTGAGAATTTGGTTGTTGTCCATGTTTTTGAGCGAATAGAGCATAAAATTATTGCCAAAATTAACCACACTAAAGACTTCGCGTTGAATTTGTTTTGCGTCTGCGTCATTTGAAAGCCTGATTGGAAAATTGTATTTATCAAAATTTCTTGCAAGTCGAACACGAGATGACACGACAATTTCTTTTGTCAAATTATCCATTGTCACCTCTCAAAATATCTTGAATTTCTTGTTCAATTTCTTCGTCAAAGTTGTCTTTTTGTGGTTTTTTACCCAAATTTTGCGTGTTTTTTTGAACATCTTTTATGATTGGCAAAAGCTCTTCACGAAACTCAACATAACACTCTTTGCACCCAACAATTCCCGAGTCCAAAACATCTTGAATGTTCATTTTGCATTTCGAACAAATTTTTTGCATCACTTCTCCCCAACATCCATGTCCTTTTGATAAATTATTAACATTATTTTTGTTTTTCGTCAAATAAAATATTGCAATATCATATATACTTTGTTATTATTAGTAATAATAATTTTTTAGGAGTCAAAATGAAACAAAAATCTTATGTTATGATCAAACCAGAATTCGCAAACAAATCAATCATAATTCTTTTGGTCAAAGAAAAGCTCGCATCAAACGGAATAAAAATTGAAGAAGAAGGCTACATTCAATATGATGTTCCACATGCAAGACAACACTATCATGAGCATGTCAACAAACCATTCTACCCAGAACTTGAACAATACTTAACAAGCGACAAGGCATATGGAATGGTTGTGTCGGGAGACAATGCGATTGCAAAAATTCGAGCACTTTGTGGCTCAACAAAAAATCCCGAAAAAGGAACAATTCGCCACAACATACCAAGACTGCTCAACATGCCTATTTCTGCAACAAAAAATGTTGTTCATTCATCAGATTCGCCCGAAGCTGCTGACCTCGAAATTGCAATATTCCACGAACTCAAAAACAAATATTTGAATAGCAACAAAACAAAATAATTGACAAAAAAAAGTCGCCATTTGTGGCGACTTTTTTCATTCCGTTGCAATCATGCTTTTTTCTAATCATAATCCAACAACTGCTCATCTCTCCATTTTTGCTCGGTGCGAAAACTTTTTATCATGAGAGCAAGCGGGTCTTTTGTTGCAAACTCTTTGTATTTATCCTTGATTTTATTCGCGATTCGGTCGGAATATTTTTTGAAACCTTCTCTTGACAAGTTCTTCAAATGTTCATTGTTTTCGACATATGAATAGTTGTTTTCGCCTTTTGACAAAACTCCCAAAATATAGTATTGGGGCAAATTGCCATAACCTTTGAGAACATCAAAAAGACATGCCTTTATGTTGTGATTGCTCTCAAAAATATTATTTTCGCGAAATTCATTTTTGATTTCTTCGCGTGCCCCTTCGGTGTTGTTTTTGTAAGATGAAAACTCAACTTTTTTGCCGTAAACATCAATGTATTTTGGAATGGCAACAACAAGGATTGGAAAATCAGAGTTGCGATAATAGTTGTAGTCAATCACGGGGTCAACATTTCTTTCCAAAGATGACGCAACAAGATTTGTCGTTCCGAATATGCTTGAATATTTGCCCAGTCGCAACCCGTCATCAATAATACCACAAATTTTTTTTTGCAGAACATCTTCGCCCGAATCCAAATAATTTTTGTAGTTGTTGATTTGATGGACAAAAATATTAAACTCTCCTTTGCGGTTTAATTCATTCATTTGTTCCAAAAGATAAATTTTTATTTCTTCGCGATTTTTGAAATTGTGTTTTGTTGTCATAATAATCCTATATGTCTTTCATTGTGAGAGCAATTCTCTTTTTGACTGGGTCAACAGAAAGCACTTTGACTTGAACATGGTCGCCAACTTTGAGAACTTCTGACGGGTGCTTGATATAGCGGTCGCAAATTTGAGAAATATGAACAAGTCCGTCTTGATGAACGCCAATATCCACAAATGCACCAAAGTCAATAACGTTTCGAACAACGCCCAAAAGCACCATACCCTCTTTGAGGTCTTCGAGTGAAAGCAAATCACTGCGAAGCACTGGTTTTGGCATTTCTTCACGAATGTCGCGACCAGGTTTTGTGAGTTCTTTAATCATGTCAACCAGTGTTGGAACACCAACGCCAATCTTTTTTGCAACCTCACTTTCTCCAATATTTTTAACAAGAAGTGGAAGGCTTGTCAAGTTGTTATTTTTCACATCTTCTTCCCCAAGTCCAAACAATGCCAAAAGTTTTTTTGCTGCATCATAACTTTCTGGGTGAACGCCCGTGTTTTCAAACACATTCTTTGAGCCCACAATTCGAAGGAAGCCCGCACATTGTTCATATGCTTTTGCACCAAGTTTTGGCACTTTGAGAAGTTGTTCACGCGAAGAGAAACTCTTGTTTGCTTTTCTGAACTCAACAATGTTTTTTGCAATGCCTTGGTTTAGTCCCGAAACATAAGAAAGAAGTGAAACAGACGCCGTGTTGAGGTCAACACCAACAGAGTTGACACAGTCTTCAACAACGCCTTCCAAAACTTCGGTGAGACGGTTTTGTGGCATGTCGTGTTGATATTGTCCAACACCAATTGATTTGACATCAATTTTAATCAATTCTGCAAGTGGGTCTTGAAGTCGACGAGCGATTGAAACAGCCGAACGCAAAGAAACATCATAATCGGGAAATTCTTGTGCACCAAGTTTTGATGCGGAATAAACTGATGCTCCCGCTTCGTTGACAACTGCATAATTGAGTTTTCTTTCGGGCGTTTGAGCGATGAGTTTTGCAACAAAGATTTCTGCTTCTTTTGAAGCGGTGCCGTTGCCGATTGAAATGATGTCAACATTATGTTTGAGAATGAGTTGACGCAGTTTGTAGATGCTTTCTTCAATCTTTGATTGAGGTGGAGTTGGATAGATGACAGTTGTGTCAAGAACATCACCATTTTTGTCAATAACTGCAATTTTGCAGCCCGTGCGATAAGCTGGGTCAAGTCCCAAAATGATATTGTTTTTGAGCGGTGCGACCATGAGAAGTGGTTTGAGGTTGACTTCAAACATTTTAATTGCTTGCTCGTCCGCCTTGTCTGTGAGATTGTTTCTGCACTCATTTTCAAGTGAAGGGAACAAAAGTCTTGAAAAACTATCTTCAATAACCTCGTCCATAAGGTCATTTGTGTATGGATTATCTTTGACAAATGCTTGCGCCATGAGTTTGTGAGCAAGTTTTTCGGAGTATTTTATTGAAACTTTGAGACAGCCCTCTTTTTCGCCACGATTGATTGCCAAAATTCTGTGTGAAGGAATTTTTGCAACAGGCTCTGAATATTCTTTATACATTTCATATGTTTTTGAGTTTTCATTTTCAACAAGCACGGTTTCAATTTCAGCAGTTTCAACAATTGATTGTCTGAGCGTTTTTCTGATTTCGCTGTCGTCTGACATATATTCAGCAATAATATCTTTGGCTCCTTGCAAAGCACTCTCCACGTCTTTTACGCCTTTTTCTTCATCAACATAGTCTTTTGCAAGTTCTTCAACGCTCTCATGAATGTCCTGTGCAAAAATCAAATCAGCAAGCGGTTTTAATCCTTTTGCAATTGCCATGCTTGCCCTTGTTTTTCTTTTTGGTTTGTAGGGACGATAAATATCTTCAACCTCAGTCAGAGTTTTTGCAGCGTCAATTTGTGCTTGAAGTTCGTCTGTCATTTTTTCTTGTTCAGTAATTGATTTTGCAATCTCTTGTTTTCTTTTTTCAAGATTGCGAAGATAAACAAGTCTGTCGTTGAATTCACGAAGCACTTGGTCATCGCATGACCCCGTGAGTTCTTTTCTATATCTTGCGATAAATGGGATTGTGCAGCCCTCGTCAATGAGGTTTATGATGTTGTTCACATAATCCAATCTGATGTTAAATTCTTTTGATAAAACTGATGCAATATCCATAATTTTGTTCCTTTCCTTTTTTTATTTTTTATAAACAACTTTTCCCGCCACAACATTCTTCTTGATGTCGGCAGAAGTTGAAAATTTCACCAAATCAACAATATTTTCAATGTTTTTTTGCGATTTTTTTGAATTTACGAGCAAAAAACTTGCAATTTTGTTATTTTCGGGACAAAGCCCACACACACCCGTTGCCCAACAAAACACATCTTTTTCGCTCAAAATATCCTCGTCATTCATGCTTGCCCGCCCCACACAAAGCGCCGCTCTCATATTTTCAAACATATCAAGTCCAAACTCATTTGGAGTCCAAAACCCAACATCTTTTTCATAATTTTTCACAAGTCCCAAAGGTTCAAATCCGAGTGCCGAAAACATGTTTGCTTTTGGTGCAACACAGAACGAAACATCGCCCATTTGCATGATATCTTCTTTGTCAAGGCACACATTATTTGTCGACACGAGTTTTCCATCAAGCATTCCAAAATCTCTTGCGACCTCAATCGGCGATTTTGAATACTGAGTTGAAATTTCGCCCGCTCGCATGAGAGATTCATAGAGATTTGTGTAAATTGCATGTCCATTTTTATGTGCATACATGACTTTTTCGTCAATGTCTTCGGGCGTGTCCAAAATGAGGTCAACCCCCACTCCGACTGTGAGATTTCGTTTGTTGAGTCTTTTGATTTTTTCAAGCAATTTCAAATCTCCGCTGACAATTTGAGTTTCAATCCAACACTCTCCAAATGCTTTTGCCAGTTCAAAATCATTTATCTCTTCAACAATTTTGGAATAGCCATTTTCAAAATAGAGTTGTGTCACTCGCCGAGCAATTTCTTTTGGGTCAAAAACTTCTTTTGCAATCTCTTTTGCAACTTCACCAAAATTCGACACAAAATTTGGAATTAAGATTTCATTTTCGCAGTCCCAAACTTCATCTGCATTAAAATTATTTTCTCCCACAAACACGCCATTATTTATGCAAACATCTCGCTTCTCAAACTTGTTTTGACGCGTGGAATACACTTTGACATTTTTTAATCTTATATTCAAACTTTCACACCCTTGTCATATTTCAAATATTAAAATTGAGTATACTACAAATGGAGGTTTTTTGCAAATGAATTGCGACGACAGAATAATTTTGCACTGCGACATAAACAACTTTTTTGCGTCCGTTGAATGTGCCACTCGCCCCGACCTTGTTGGTCGTCCAGTTGCTGTTGCGGGTGACCCAAAAAAACGCACAGGAATCATTCTTGCGAAGAATGAAATTGCAAAAAAATATGGTGTTGCAACGGGCGAACCAATTTGGCAAGCGATGCAAAAATGTCCAGATCTCATCTGTCTTGCCCCACACCACGCACTCTATGAAAAAATGTCCAAACGAATCATTGAAATATACAAATGCTACACTGACCAAATCGAACCTTTTGGCATTGACGAGTGTTGGCTGGACCTCACGACTTGTCAAAAACTTTTTCCCGATGCAGAAAAAGTCGCATATGAAATCAGACAGCGAATAAAAAATGAGATCGGTGTCACCGCATCAGTTGGAATTTCGTTTTGTAAACTTTTTGCAAAACTTGCTTCCGACATGAAAAAACCAGATGCCACAACTTCAATTCACCGCGACAACTTCAAACAAATCATCTATCCTTTGCCGATTGATACAATTATTGGGATTGGAAGACGCATGAAAAAAAATCTTGTTCGCATGAACATAAACACACTTGGCGACCTCGCCCAAGCAGACATTCGTGCGCTGCAAGCAAAGTTTGGCGTTGTTGGAGTGCGACTCAAAGAAAAACTTTTGGGATTTGATTTTGACCCAGTTGCAAATGTTGATGACCTTGACCCCGTCAAAAGTGTGGGCAATGGCACAACAACCATAAAAGACATTTGCACCGAACAAGAAGTCAAACAAACAATTCAATACCTTGCTTGCTCAGTGTCGAGCCGTCTTCGCGAAAAAGGTTTTCGCTGTGCAAACATTGGCGTTTCAATAAAAAATGCTTCGCTTCACACTCTTCATCACGAAAAAACAATCATGCTGCCCACAAACGACGAAATTGAAATAGCAAAAGAAGCAATGCGGATTATTCATGAGTTTTGGGAGTTTGGCGAGCCAATCAGAGCCGTGCGACTTTGTTGCAGCACGCTTTCTTCAACAAAAGACAATGAGCAAACGAACTTTTTTTCTGCACTCACTTCAAAAGCGGACAAAATTAACGCCGCGGTTGACTTTCTTAACAAAAAATATTGCCGCAAAGTCGTCAAACTTGCAGCAATAACAAAATCGGATTTCATCAATTCTGATTCTTTTGATTAGAGCGTATAACTATCAATCACACCGCCACCAAGACAGTTTTCGTCCGCATCATATAGCACTGCGAATTGCCCTGGGGTGATTGCACGTTGCTTTTCAAAAAACGAAATGTCCACATCGCCATTATCCAAAATCTTTACGTTGACTTTTTGGTCGGGTTGACGATAACGAAATTTTGCAAAACATTCAAACTCATTTTGCTCTGGCTGCTTTGGAATCCAATTAAAATTCTTTGCAATCAGGCTTTTTGAAAAAAGTTCATCGTCTTCCCCTTGCGAAACATACAAAATGTTGTTTTTGAGGTCTTTGTGTGTGACAAACCATCTTTCCCCGTTTCCGTCCGCGCGTCCGCCAATGTTGAGCCCCCTGCGCTGACCCAAAGTATAATACATCAGACCTTCATGGCGTCCAACAACTTTTCCGTCACGCGTGCAAATGTTGCCCGGACATGCTGGCAAATAATTCTTTAGAAAGTTTCTGAAATTTCTTTCCCCGATGAAGCAAACACCTGTTGAATCTTTTTTCTTTGCGGTTGAAAGTTCAAGTTTTTCGGCAATCTCTCTCACTTTTGGTTTTTCAATGTCAGCGAGTGGGAAAATGACTGATGAAAGTTGATTTTGAGAAAGTTGATTGAGAAAATATGTTTGATCTTTGTTTTTGTCTTTTGATTTTTTGAGATAGAACAAACCGTCTTTTTCTTCAACTTTGCAATAATGACCTGTTGCGATATAGTCTGCACCAATCTTTTTTGCAAACTCCAAAAATGGTCCAAACTTGATTTCTCTGTTGCACAAAACATCGGGATTTGGCGTCCGTCCATTTTTGTATTCTTCAAGAAAATACTCAAAAACTCTGTCCCAATATTCTTTTGCAAAATTTATTGAATAATACGGAATGCCAATCGCATTGCAAACACGTTTGACATCTTCATAATCGTCCTCTGATGTGCAGTTTCCATTTTCGTCATTCTCTTCCCAATTAACCATAAATAGTCCAATGACATTATAACCTTGCTCTTTGAGAAGATATGCTGCAACAGACGAGTCAACCCCGCCACTCATTCCACAAACAACTGTTTTCATTTTATCTCCTTTGGATCGTCTGGAATTGACACCGGAATTTTGTATTTGCCAGTCGCGATTGCGATAAAGTCAAGCACCCAAAAAAACAACGGGAAAGCCGCAGGAATGGCAAAAAACTGAATAAAAGTGTAATAAAAATCAGGATAAACTGTCATTGCGGCAAAAATTGTTGTTATTGTTGAAAAAATCAATGAAAATGTTGCCTTGATATATCGTCCCAAATAGAAGTTGTGTGCGCCATAAAGCCCCAAAAATCCGCAAAGCAAAAGCGCTTTCCAGCGTTTTGCATCTTCCGGCCAAGACGAAACATAGAGCACCTTGTCCTTTTGATGTTTTCTAACACAGCGTTTTCCTGCTTTGTTTGTGACAAGATTAAGACGTGAAAAAAGCAGCCCACACTCTGGACATTTTGGTGCATTAAACAAGCACTTTTCTCCACATCGAGGACACTTTTTGACCTCACTTCTTCGATACTTTGCCACTAAACTTCAATCTCCACCAATTTGTTATCAACTTGGTCGCACGATGTCAAATAATATTTCACGCCATTTTTTTCGACCAATGCATCTGCTCTGATATTTTTTCCATGCAAATGACCATACACAACCGCCGTCACTCCGTTTTGTTCAAAAAGTGCAGTCATTTCGTTTGACGAGCGCTTTGAATCAAATGGCGGAAAATGTGTTAGAACAATAATTTTTTCATTTTCTTTTCGAATTCTTTTTGCATCGTCAAGAGCAAGACCCATTCGCAAAACTTCGCGAGCGAACAACCTGTCATCTTCAGCGGTGTTTTTATCCCCTGTGCTCCAACCACGGCACCCGCAAAAAATATAGTCCCCAATTTTCACTGCATCATTTTGAAGAGCATAGCACCCTGACGGCAAAAAGTCGCGAACTGCACTGATGCTTTTCCACCAATAGTCGTGATTTCCTCGAATGACAATTTTTTTTCCGGGAAGAGCGGCAAGATAATCATACAAGCACCCTGCGTTTTCAATTTTCATTGCCCAACACAAATCCCCGCAAATCAATACGACATCGTCATCACCCACTCTGTTTTTCCAGTCTTGAGCAATCATATTCTCATAATTTTCCCAATTCCCACCAAAAACATCCATTGGCTTGTCGCCTTCGCTGAGATGCAAATCGCTGATTGAATAAATTTTCACTAGTTAAACCTTTTAAGAACAGTTTGAACATCACGCATGTCACATTTGCCAGCATACTGAGTTTTGAATGTCTTCATGACATTGCCAATTGACTTGTCATCAATTTTTTCAATAATGGCATAAATTTCATCTTGGCTCATCATTTGTGGAAGGAATTTTGAAATAATCTCTTTTTGTCTTTCAATTGTTTCAATCTGTTCTTGATTGTTGACTTTCTTGAAATTTTCGCATTCTTCTGTGAGTTCTTTTATTGTCTTTTGCAAAATTGCAACCATATCGGCGTCAACAAGTTCTTCGCCCTTTTCTCTCTTTTTGATGCCTTCAAGCATTGCTTTGTTCATAACAACTGAAAAGATTGAACGAGCAACTTGGTCGTGGTCTTTCATTGCTTGAATATTTTGTTTTTTTATTTCGTCAAGTATCATATTTCACCTCTGTTTTTTATTTTAACAATATTAAACTTTTTTTGCAACAAATCTTTGTTTAATAATTTGCCTTATTCTGCAAAAACTATATTCGGAGGTAAATATGTTTATTGCAAATATAATCGCGTATATCCTTGTGCTTCTTGGTGCCGTAAACTGGGGTCTTGTTGGAATTTTCGACTGGAACTTGGTTGGAGCAATCTTTGGCGGAACAAGAGCGGTGGGCTCAATCATTGTTTACTGCATAATTCTCATTGCAGCACTTTGGCTCATCATTTCCCCATTTCTCACAATGGGAAGACTCACTTTCACAAGAGAAAGATAGTCAGCATCAAAATTGCAGCCTGACGAGAAACAAGCAAGGCAAGGCTCGAAAAAACCCAAGGTTGGGAGTTTAGTTGACCTAAATGACCAATCTTGGGTTTTTTCAGAAACGCAGCAAGTGAAATTTCATTAATTTCACGGTTGCGAAGTTTATCGACAGGGTGACACGAGGTTTTCCTCGTGTTTTTTGTTAAGGACAAATACTTAATAGTTTGAAAACTATTGTTAAACCAATGCAACAATTTGAGTTTGTGTTTGGGTTTCAGCTTCTTTTTCTGCTTTTTGTTTTTCTTTTTGTCGAGTATAAAGATAATAAGAACAAAGCACCAAAACAACAACACACAAAACTGCAATCAATATTCTTTTCTTTGTTTTATTCATATTTCACCTCAATTTGCCTCATTATAGCACTGCAAAAACACATTTTCAAGACCAAATTTGATAAATTCTTGATATCCTTTCAAATTTTGTTTGATGAAGACATGTTTTGTGTTAATATGAATATATGGTTGGAATTGATATTATTGAAACAAAAAGGTTCAAAGAACAAAAGCCTTGCTTTGCAAAAATGTTTTGCGAACATGAGCTTGAATACGCAAACAAATTCTCTGACCCTCATGTGCATCTTGCTGGATTTTGGGCAGCAAAAGAAGCTTTTTTGAAAGCACTTGGAACTGGAATCACTTCGCTTGAACTCAACAAAATTTATGTTTTGCACGACAAGAGCAACAAACCATATTTGGAGATTGAACAAAGCGCTAAACAAAAACTGGGCATCGCAAATAATGTTGTTGAAATTTCAATATCTCACACAAAAGAAATTGCCTGCGCCATTTGCATAATAAAATAATTTTTAGACAAATTATATTAAGGACTTAACAAAAAGTCCTTTTTTTGTTTAGAAAATTTTTATTGGGAGATATTTCTTATGAAAAAATTTAATAAATACAAAAAAGAACTCACTGATGAAAAAGACCGTATTGTCGCTTTGTATGGCGTTGACATCACGCAAAGTTTATATCACGAATACTTGGGCGACGAGCATAGTATGAATATGAGAGAAGATGTCGCAAATTTCTTCGAGAACGAGAGCAACCAAACTCACGAAACCGAACTCGCAAACGAGAATTTTGACGACCTCGAAACTCTTGAAAACTACGAAAAGGATATTTCTGGTGACTAATACGCAACAAATCAAACGTGGAGATATATTTTATGCAGACCTAAGCCCAGTTGTTGGAAGCGAACAAGGCGGACTTAGACCTGTTCTTGTTGTGCAAAACAACATCGGAAATAAATATAGCCCCACAATCATTGTTGCCGCAATCACCTCACAACTAACAAAAGCAAAATTACCCACTCATCTTTCACTCCCCGCCGACACCTTCAACTTGCCAAAGGACTCAGTAATCCTTTTTGAGCAACTTCGAACAATCGACAAACGCCGCCTTAAAAACCATGTCGGCACGCTTGATGACCGCTTTATGAGAAAAGCAAACGAAGCCCTCGTCATAAGTTTGGGTCTTCTAGGTTAAAAAAGCACATCTTTGCGAGATGACAAACTGCGTTTGCGAGATAGTCACTGCGTGACGAGAGAGTGCTTCGCACGAGAATTTTCGCATCTCGAAAAAGAACATTAGTTTAATCAACAAATATTATTAGCCTGTCGAGAAACAAGCAAGGCAAGGCTCGAAAAAGCCCAAGTTTGGGAGTTTAGTTGTCCTAAATGACCAATCTTGGGCTTTTTTCAGCAAACGCAGCAAGTGAAATTTCATTAATTTCACGGTTGCGCCGATTATCGACAGGCTAAATATTATTTCATGATTGGGAACAACACCCCATCACGGATATTTGGAAGGTCAAATATGAGCATAACAAATCTATCAATTCCAAATCCAAGTCCTGACATTGGAGGCATTCCGTGTTCCATTGCGAGCAAGAAATCTTCGTCAACGTCCATTGTTTCGTCGTCGCCTTGATTCTTTTCAACTTGTTGTGCTTCAAGCACTGTTCTTTGAATTTCTGGGTCAACAAGTTCGGAGAATGCGTTGCATATTTCAGCACCACAAACAACAACTTGGAACGCTTCGGCAATGTTGTAGTCTTGGTCGCTGTGTCTTGCCAATGTTTTGAGAACTGCTGGATAGTTATAAAGGATTGTTGGTCCAACAATTTTTTCACGGATTGTGCGTTTATAGATGTAGTCAATGAGAGTTCTGATTGATTTGCATTCTTCGAGGTCGTGGGATGTAAATAATTTTGTTGCAACAACTTTTTTCTTAAATTCATTTAGGTCTGTTTCTTGCATGAAATCAAATCCCAAAATTTCGCGAAGACGAGCAACATAGTCAATTCTCTCCCACTCTCCGCCAAAGTTTATGACATTCCCTTGATAGTTGATTTCAAGTGTGCCAATGATTTCTTTTAGAAGTTTTTTGACGAGTTCTTGGAAGAATGTGATGTTGTCCTCAAATCTCCAAAAAGATGCATACCATTCAACTTGTGTGAATTCTTGCAAGTGAGTTGGATCCATGCCCTCATTTCTGAAATCTTTGCCGAGTTCAAAAACCCTGTCAAAACCAGCAACCATTGCCATTTTGAGCCAAGTTTCTTTTGCAATACGCAAATTGCATTGAAGGTCAAGTGCGTTGTGTTTTGTGAAGAAAGGTTTTGCCGCTGCTCCCGAAACATTTTTTTGAAGGACTGGTGTTTCAATTTCTGTGAACCCATTATCTTCAAGATATCTGCGGATAAGCGACTCAATCTTGCTTCGTGCCTTGAAAATCTCTCTGCTCTTTTCGTTCATGATGATGTCAAGATAGCGTTGACGATATTTTGCCTCAATGTCTGTGAGTCCATGAAATTTTTCTGGAAGAGGACGCATTGCTTTTGAAAGAAGTTCAACCTTGTGTGCTCTGACTGTCAGTTCGCCAGTTTGAGTGCGATAGAGTTCGCCTTCAACGCCAATAAAGTCACCAACATCAACAAGTTTTTTATAGAAGTCATATTCGCTTTCTTCAATCTCATTTCTTCCAACACTAACTTGAATCATGCCGTCAATATCTTGAATTTTTGCAAATCCAAACTTGCCCATGATACGGCGGAAAATAATTCTTCCGCAAATTTTAACTTTTGCACCTTCGTCAAGTGCCAATGTTTCTTTTATTGTGTGGGTTCTAACAAAATCCTCACGATAAGGATTGATGCCGTTTTCTTTCAAAAAGTCAATTTTTGCTTTTCTGATGTCGACTTCGTTTGAAAGTTTTTGTAATCTCTGATTAAGTTGTTCAAAATCCATAATAATCTCCTGCTTGGCAATTTATCATAAATATATCTTTGTGTCAAATAATAAGACAAATTAGTTAAAATCTTCGTCGTTTATTTCAGAAAAGCATTTGTTTAGTACATAGAAGCAATCTTCGTGCGAAAACCCTTTTCCGACAAGATGTCGATATAATTTTTCTTTTGTCTTTTGATCTTTTGGTTTGTTTTTTATGTATTTTTGTGCAAGTGACAAGGCGACTTCTTTTTGGTCGGCAATTTCGTCAAGGCAACTGGCAATAATTTCATCTGACACACCTTTTTGTCTCATTTCATATGCGATTGCACGTTTGCCCTTGCTCTTTGCGGTCATCTTGGTGTAGCAACTAGCAAAACTTTGGTCGTCAACATATTTATACTCGATGAGCTTGTCCAAAACATAATTGCAAACCTTTGGCATATAGCCCTTGTCTTTGAGGTATGTCGAAATCTGTTTTTTTGTTTTCATTCCGCGTGAGAGCAAGTTTATTGCCTTGTCAAAAGCAGTGAGTTTTTCATATTCAAACTGATATTCCTCAAGAGTTTCCTTGTTGATGTCGTCACCAACTTTGAGTTTTGTTTTGAGCAAAGTTAGTCCATGCAAAACAATTTTTTCGCCCGATGAAAGCATGATATAAAATCTCTCATTCTTCTTTCCAATTGGTTTTATTTGTTCAATTTCCATCTCGCACCTCGCCAAGAACCCCAGCCGCCGCTTTTGTGTATGCTCGCACCAGTCCACCCGCGCCAAGTTTTATTCCACCAAAATATCGCACGACAACAACCATACAGTTTTTTCTGTTTTGCTTTTCAAGAACATTAAGAATTGGACGTCCTGCTGTTCCCGATGGCTCACCATCATCAGAGCATTTGCAAACAAAGTTGTCGCCAGCAAATTTGACCGCAAAACAAACATGAGTTGCTTTTTTATTATCCGCCCTCACATTCTTTAAAATTTGCTCAATCTCATCGGCAGCATTAATTTGAAAATAGTATGAAAAAAACTTTGATTTCTTTTCCTCATACAAAAACTCTGCCTTGCAATTTTCCATGCAATAATTTTAATTCAAAAAAGTGTCTTTGGCAAGAAAATTGGCACGCCTTGTTGAATATACTGAATATGAGTGAAATAATGTTTTGAAGGAGGAAGATATGGAAGAATTTGTTAGCATTCCAAGCATTGTGCTCATTGTTTATATGATTATTGAAGTCATCAAAATCTGCACCAAAAATGAAGTTGTGTCAAAACTGTTTCCTGCAATTTCTTGCGTCCTTGGAATGGGACTTGGAATTTTGGCTTTCTATTTGTGTCCTGCCGTTATTCCAGCAAATAATGTGCTGTCTGCAATTCTCATTGGCGGTTCAAGTGGACTCAGTGCGACTGGAACAAATCAGATAATCAAGCAACTCACACAAAAAAATGACGAGTTAAAACATGACGAAGGCAACACAGAGACAACTCAAGACGAAAGCAAAACGGACACAGAATAGTGCAAAAAACGGGCTCTCACAGCCTGTTTTTTTTAAAACATATTTTCGAAAACAAAAATAATATGAAAAAATAATTAAAAATAAATAAAATTAATTCACAAAAATAATTATTTAATTTAATAAAATATTTTTAAAAAAATACTTGTATTTTTTTAATTTTTTATTTGACAAATTAATTAATTTTTATTTATACTAGTTTTGGTGAATGTATGAAAAAACAAAAAATGAATTTTGACGACAACATGGACGACATTATTGATGAAGAAATCGAATACGCAAAGACGATTGACTTCAGCACTGACGGAAAAGCAATCATTGAAGTCGAAGTCAACAGTTCTGACGAATTCTTTTCTCCATATTCTGTTCGTGGCGATGAAGTTATGAATGGCGAGCTCAACAACTTTATTATGGAAAGCGAAAACAACATTCCCCTGAACAAAAAGCTCAAAGTCAACATTTATGTCAACGAAGATGACAGAAAAAACTTTTCAAAAATCAAAAAGACTTTCAGAATGAACTATGCAGACAAACTTGCAACTTGCGACTGGTGGCTCAAACGCAATCTAATCAAATCTCTCATCTTTCTTTTTATCGGTGTTGGATTGCTCGCAGTTTATGCGGTTGCTTGCATACATCAATTTCACCTGCTCATTCAATGTGCTTGCGAAGTTGTTTCGTGGGTATTTCTCTGGGAAGGCGTTCAACAACTCACGATTGAACATTCAGCAAAGCGGATTGAGCGAAAAAGACTTATGCGGCTTTTGAATTCCGAAATCAGCGTGCGCAAAAAAGCGTATTAATCTCCTTTGAATGGCACAACTTTGGTGCCATTTTTTATTGCACTCATTTTTTAACACTAATTTGTGACCATGCATAAAATTCAATATACAGGAGAAAGTTATGTGTGGAATTGTTGCCTACATTGGCGAAAATGCAGAAAACACATTGTTTGGAATGCTAAAGAAACTCGAATATCGGGGCTATGACTCCGCCGGCATTGCAACAATATTTCATGATGACCTTGATGTTATAAAAACAGAAGGTAAAGTTGAAAATCTAAAAAACAAATTAACTGGAAAAAATTCATGTATTGGAATTGGGCACACCCGCTGGGCAACCCACGGCAAGCCAACAGAAAAAAACGCTCACCCACACATCAGTCCAAACAAAGAATGGGCTGTTGTGCATAATGGGATTATTGAAAACTTCGCCGAACTAAAAAACGACCTTTTGAGTGATGGATATACTTTTCAATCCGACACAGACACCGAAGTTGTTGCGGCTCTGTTTGAAAAATATTCCGCTCTCGACTTAAATCTGCAAATCCAACAAGTTGTTTCCAAACTTTTGGGTTCGTTTTCTTTTGCGGTTGTTGGCAAAAAATTTCCAAACACTTTGATTTTGGTAAAAAAGAAAAGTCCACTCTATGTTGCGACAAATGGCGACAATGTGTATGCAGCAAGTGACCCAGTTGCTTTTGAAAATGTTAAAGACTACTATATTTTTGAAGAAAACGAATATTGCGTGGCAAAAAACGGAAAACTTGATTTTTTCACTTTCCGAGGAGAACGTGTGGCAAAAAAAACTGTCAAATTTGATTGTGCACAATCTTCACAAGCCATCACCTATCCGCATCACATGTTGGAAGAAATATATGCAACCCCTTGTGCTTTGAAACGACTATGCAACGCTTTTGAAAGCACGGAATACACAAAAAAAGTTGAAGCGATAAAGAATTGTAAATTTGACAAAATTTATATTGTCGGTTGCGGAACTGCCTATCATTCTGGTCTTGTTGGGGCAAAATATTTGGAGAAAGAACTGCATGTCCCCGCTTCTTGCCACATTGCAAGCGAGTTCAAATATAATCCGCCAATTATTGACAAACACACGCTTTGCATATTTGTTAGTCAAAGTGGCGAAACCGCTGACACGATTGCTTCAATGATTGAAGCAAAGAAAAAACACGCAAAGAGTGTCGCCATCGTAAATTCTGCTCACTCCACCATCAGCCGAATGGCAAACATCACATTTCTCATTCACGCAGGAGTTGAAATTGCTGTTGCTTCAACCAAGGCATACACAAATCAATGTGCCGCATTTTACATTTTGGCAAATATGCTTTCGGGAAAAGGCACAAAGGCAACAAAACAAATCAAGAAACTATCAAATCAAATCAAAAAAGTTTTGTCATCAACATTTATCAGAGAACTTCAAAGCCTTGCAAACAAGATTAAATCAACAAAAAATGTCTTTTTCATCGGAAAGAACTATGACTATATAACCGCTTGCGAAGCATCGCTCAAGCTCAAAGAAATATCATATATTAATTGCTCCGCCCTGCCCGCTGGCGAACTCAAACACGGCACATTGGCACTTGTTGAAAAAGGTGTGCAAGTCATTGCCATAAGCACAGAAAAACGCCTTGCTTCAAAAGTTGAAAACGCAACAAATGAAACACTTTCGCGTGGGGCAAGTGCTCTCACAATAACAACACTCGACAACATGTTTGCTCATTCAAACATAATTTCGCTTCCTTATGTCAAAACCGAACTTGCACCAATTCTCTCAATTGTTCCTTTGTGGCTGATGAGTTATTTTGTTTCAATCTCAAAATCAATCAATCCTGATAGACCACGCAATCTCGCAAAAAGCGTGACAGTTGAATAAATATCATCATAAACATTTCGTTAAATAAAAAATTTAGGTTTTTCGAACATATGTTTGACAAGCCTATTTTTTGTGCTATAATAGAAACCGAATAAACGATAATGACTTTTTGAAGTCGCAAAAGGAGAAAAAATGAAACAATTTTTGATATTTGGAGTGTTTTTTCAGTTGCTCAAAGGCAAACGCACCGCACAAGAGATTGCCGAGGTTTATGAGGTTAGCCCTCGAACAATCTATCGTTATATTGACGCACTTTGTCTTGCAGGAATTCCCATTGTTTGCAGACAAGGCAAAGGTGGCGGAATCTATATTGATGAAAATTTTGATTATGGTGATTACATAAACAAATATGTTTCCTCAAACAACAAAAAAGACACTCTCGCATATAAAACCTTATGAAAACAAAATTTAAAGATATTTACATAAACTATGAGGTTCTGGGAGAAAAAGGACCGTGGATTGTGTTTCTGCACGGCTGGGGCGGAAGCACAGAAAGTTTTAAGATCGTTGCAGAAAGTTTTGACACAAACCGCTGTCTTCTTTTTGATTTTCCGCCATTTGGAGAAAGTGAGGAGCCATATGAGGTTTGGAATAATGACACCTATGTCGCACTCGTAAAGCATATTCTTGACGAATTAAAGATAAAAACTTGTGACATTATTGCCCATTCCTTTGGTGGAAGAGTTGCAATAAAATTTGCTAATCGTTATAATGAAAGTGTTAAAAAAATTATACTTGTGGACAGTGCGGGTGTGAAACCTCGATTTTCTTTGAAGAAATTCATTCGGATAAAACGATATAAACTCGCAAAAAGACTTGGGCTCAAAACAAGAGATTATTCTTCACCTGACTACAAAAAGCTTTCTCCGCTCATGAAGAAAACATTTGTGAACATAATCAGTGAAGACCTTTCTCCCCTGCTAAAAAACATCACTTGTCCCACACTGATAATTTTTGGAAAAGACGACAAAGAAACGCCTCTCTATATGGCAAAAAAAATCAACAAAAAAATCAAAGACAGTGCTCTTATTGTGTTTGAAAATTGCGGTCATTTTGCTTATCTTGAAGATTTTTACCGTTTTGTCGCAATCGCCAAATCATTTTTAAAAGGATAAACCTATGGCAGAATTTTTTTCGGCAACAAATCCACATCTATATATCTCGATTGCTCTCACACTCCTAAACAGTGCCTTGCTTTGTTTCACGGGATATAAATTTCTTCAAATTTTGCAACTATCCGGATATAAAATATATGGTTATAACGCATGGTTAAGAAAAACACCTGGCAGATATTTTTCAAGGATATTCATGCTGTCGTTTCTCAGTTTTGCTTGCATGCTTGTTTTTATTTCTGTGGTTGACGGATTTGAACCGCAGCACTACGCTTCATATGCCGGCATTGTGTTTTACGCGTTGTTTTCTGGCGTTTTTATAAAGCGAATGTATACTGCACCAAAAAAGACACCTCTCAAACAAACTCACCGCATGAACAGACTCATCACTTGCCTTGTTTTCGTCAATCTAATTGTTAATTTTGGGCTTTTGTGCGTTTCAAATGTTTATTTTCCTCATATTCGCTATATTATTATTGCAATCACACCAATTTTGCTTTCCATTCTTGTTCCAATTTGCCATTTCATCATGATCCCACTCGAAAAGTTGATTAATCTCAAATATCTCAAAGGAGCAAAAGCAAAGCTTGGCAAATTCCCAACTCTCATCAAAATTGGAATCACAGGAAGTTATGGGAAAACAAGCACAAAATATATTCTCAACACAATTCTCAGCGAAAAATATTCCGTTTGCATCAGTCCCTATTCATTCAACACAACAATGGGGCTAACAAAAGTTGTTCTAGACTATCTCAAACCAGACAACCAAATTTTGATTGCTGAAATGGGAGCAAGACAAGTAGGCGACATAAGAGAACTTTGCGATCTTATTCACCCACAATATGCAATTCTCACCTCAGTTGCTTCTCAACACCTTGACACATTCGGTAGCATTGAAAACATCAAAAAAACAAAAAATGAATTGATTGAAAGTCTGCCAGTCTATGGCCATGCAGTATTTAATGCAGATAATGAAATTTGCAGAGAACTTGCACAAAGCTGCAAAGTTTCATACTCCACAACAAGTCTTGAAGACCAAAACTGCACAGTGCACGCAAAAGACATCAAAACCACTTCTTCCGGCACGGAATTTATTGCGGTGGTTGATGGTGAAGAAATTGCTTGCAAAACAAAACTGATTGGTTTTCATAATGTCACGAACATTCTCATGTGCATTGCAATGGCAAAAAAACTTGAACTAACCAATGCTCAAATTGCAAAAGGAATTTCAAAACTCAAACCTGTTGCTCACAGACTTGAACTAATCAACAGCAACGGAGTCAAAATTCTCGACAACTCCTATAATTCAAGCCCAGAGTCATCTGTTCAATCGCTGAAAACACTTTCCCTCTTTTCTGGCCGTAAAATTGTTGTCACACCAGGACTTATTGAACTTGGCAACAAAGAGTTTGAGGAAAACAAAAAATTCGGCGAAAACATCGCCAAAACCGCCGACATTGCAATCGTTGTCAACGAAACAAACAAAGAAAGCCTTGTTCAAGGACTGACCGAGGGTGGCATGAACCCTGAAAATATATTTACCGCTCCAACTCTTGACCACGCCCAAATCAAACTCAAAGAAATCTTGCAAAAAGGCGATGTTGTTTTGTTTGAAAACGACCTTCCCGACAACTACACCTAAAACTAGACGCGCATCGAGCGAACATTAACAACCAATCAAACCAAACAAGAGTTGAGGCATTCTTTGCCTTAACTCTTCTTATTTGCCAAATTGCATAAACAACAAAAATTATGTCATGTGTTCGAGTGCAACCGCACTCAAATTCATTTCACACTTGACATTGTTTTGTGTTTATGCTTCCACGAGGACAAGAATAAAAAGAAAAGAGGTTTTGTCCAATTTACAAAATCTCTTTTTATTCGTAGTCCGAGTTGACCTCTTGCCCCGCTTTGCCAAGGGGCGTTTCGTGAGGTGTGGGGAGAATCGCAACTCCCCACACTTTTTGGTTCTTTTTCGCAATCGAAAAAGAACATCAAAAGCACATATTTTTTTGCACTTTCATAAAAAACACTATGAAAAAAAATCTATTTGTATTTTTCGGCGGGAAAAGTGCCGAGCATGATATTTCAATCATAACAGCCATTCAAACACTTTCTGTGATTGATAGAAAAAAATATTTCATTTTCCCTGCTTATATCGATAAAAAAGGTTTGTTTTACACCGGCGAAAAACTTTTCGACCTCAACTCTTATGTGGATTTCTCACCAAATCAAAAAGGTATTTCACGCTTTGTTATCCTTGACGGAGAAAAGAAAGCGGCAATTTTGAAGGGCACAAAAATCAAACGCATAATCCCAGTTGATTTTGCACTTCTTTGCTGCCATGGTGCTGGCGGCGAAGACGGAAGTTTGCAAGGACTCTTTGAAATGAGCGACATACCCTACTCCTCAAGCGGAGTTTGTTCGTCTGCTGTTTGCATGAACAAAAAAGTCATGAAAGACATATTTTTGAGCCATAAAATTCCAATTGTAAAGCATTTTTCTCTCACAAGAGGAGAATTTGAAGAAGACGAAGAATCAACTTATGAACGCGCCAAAGAACTTGGCTATCCGCTCATCATAAAACCCGCTGGCAGTGGAAGTTCCATCGGCATTTCAAAATGTCACGACCCAAGCGAACTTGAAAAATCGCTAAATTTGGCATTCAATTTTGACAAAGTTGTCGTTGTTGAAAAAAGCATTGAAAATCTCATGGAAATCAACTGCGCGGTCCTCAAAGTCGGCTCAAAAATCATTACAAGTGCACTTGAAGAGCCACAAACCAAATCCGACATACTCACCTTTTCTGACAAATATCTTTCGCGTCCCAAAAAAAGCGAAAAACGCATCATTTCAGAAAGTGACATAAAACTAAAAAAATCACAAAAAGAACTCATTCGAGCACTTGCCGTGGAAAGTTTTGTTGCTTGCGATTGCGATGGAGTTGTTCGAATTGACTTTATGGTCGACCGCGACACTCAAAAGATTTATGTAAACGAAATAAATACAATCCCTGGTTCAATGGCGAACTATTTGTTTGACAAAATGAGTTTTTCCGAACTTGTTGACAATCTCGTGGCATCCGCAATAACAAAAAATAATGAAAAGCACAAAAACGCTTATCACTATTCTTCTCCTGCAATATTAAGTTATCTCAATTCCAGCACAAAACAAAGAACAAAACTAAAATAATAAACAAACATTCAAATAAACATCTTTTGAAAGACCAAAGCATCATTTCCGTTTTTATAATAGTTTTTTCGCATACCAATTTGAGAAAAACCAAATTTTTCATAAAACATAATTGCATTTTTGTTGTCAGAAGCAACTTCAAGTGTTGCTTTTTCTTTGTGCGTAAGTTTTGCATAGTCGAAAACTTTTTTCATCAGCATTGTTCCAATTCCACGTCCGCGCAAGTTTTCGTCAACAACAATTTCCAAAATATCAAAATCGTATGGGGTTTCTTCAAGCAAAACAAATCCTAAAACTTTGTCGTCATTTTTTGCGACATAGCAAATAACATTTTCGAGTTTCAACGAATGCTCAAGTTGTTCATATGTCCATGCGCCATTGTTTTCGGTTGCAAGAATGGCAAAGACCGGAGCAATATCCTCCCAACAAAACTCACTTATTTTCATTTTTCTTCTCCAATTCAACTTCCGCTTGGCTCTTGCGCAGATAAAGCGGAGAAATTTCAGCACAAGATACAGTTTTTCCAGCCAAAAGTTTTCTGTTCAAAACATTTTCATAAGCCGCTTGTGTGAGTTCAACGGATTTCAACGCAAACTTGTCTTTGTCGTCTTCGTGGCAAACATATTCACATGAATTTTGTTTGATAAACTCTGCCATGTCTTCTTGGTTCAAGCAAGTTGGGTCAACCAAAGTTTTGCCCCCGCGTTCAAGTTTGGACACAAAGACAAACCCACCCAGTCCGTCAAGCACAACAACAACTTCGTTGGCGTTTGAGTTTTGCAAAAAGTATTGTTCCGCAATAATTTCAAAAGAATTGAATGCAACACAAGGCAAATCTCTCGAAAAGCCAAAACCTTTCACAAGTGCCACACCAATGCGAATTCCAGTGAAAGACCCTGGCCCAACACAAACGCCAAGCACATCAACATCTTTGACGCCCAAATTTGCCCTTTCAAGCACTTTTTCAACTTCTGGCAACACGTGTTCGGAGTGTTTGCAATTTGCGTCAACTCGCTCAAATTCTGCCCTTTCGCCAGCAACAACAATCTCGGCAGAACGAAAACAAGTGTTTAAACATAAAATATTTCTCATTTCACGACTTCCTCAAAAACAATTCTTCGTTTGTCGTCATCAATCTTCTCAAATGTAATTTGATAATATTGTTTTGGCAACACGCTTGGCGCTTTTTCCACCCACTCAACAATGGTTAACCCGTCAGCGCTTGGAAAATAATCCTCAAACCCAAGTTCAACAAGTTCGCTCTCATCTTCAATGCGGTAGAAATCAAAATGATATAGCCTTTTTTCTTCCCCCGCATATTCGTTGAGAATTGTAAAAGTTGGCGAAGTCACATTGTCCATAATTCCAAGACCCCGAGCAACGCCTTTTGTAAAAGTCGTCTTCCCTGCCCCCAAATCTCCAACGAGAGAAATCACAGAGCCGACTCCAACTGCCCGCGCAACGCTTTTGCCAAATTCAATCGTATCATTTGCCGAATTCGTAATAAGTTCAATTTTCATGCCCTAATTATATATCAAACAAAAAATATGTCAAAGTGATTGGGTTGTTATTTTCTCTTTCTTTTAATATTTAATGATCGAATAAACCTGTCATAAACCACAATCGCCACCACCGAAATCAAACCACTAACCAAAAAACCAACACACACATCAGACAAATAGTGTTGTCCCAAAAACATGCGCGAAAACATCACGGCAAGAACATACACTCCGCACAAAACACAAAGCGAAATTTTGAGCGGTTTGTTTTTTAATGTGCGAATAATAAAATAACACAAAAACACCGCAATCACAACAGCATTTGCTGTGTGACCACTCGGCATTGAATATCCGCTCGCTTCAAGCAAGTTTGCAACAGTTTCACTTTCCACCCAAGGACGCGGACGCTGAACAACAACTTTGACAATGTTCACCACCCCCGAAACAACACCGCTCGAAATCGCAAATGTGAGTGCAAATCGAAATCTCGCAAACAACAAAAAAGTAATCAAAATAAAAACAAATCCAATCCAACTTGAAAAATATGACACAAAAGTTGTCAAAAACAACACAACATTTGAATGTATACTTTGAATTGCTTGAATAATTTCAATTTCCATAAGTCTAGTATACCCCAAAATTCGACAAAGTTCAAAACGAATTAACCCCCATGTCATTCCGCAATCGAGCGAAGCGACATCCACGAGCATCGCGAAGTGTGCGGAGCTCCCACTTTATGTCATTTCGTCATCAAGGTTATATTTGTTCTTAATATGATTTTAATTCAAGAGTTATGGCATTCTTTGCCTTAACTCTTCTTGTTAGCCAACTTGCATAAACAACAAAAGGGTGTCAAGTGTTTGAGAACATCATTCTCAAATTCATTTTACACTTGACACTGTTTTGTGTTTATGCTTCCATGAGGACAAGAATAAAAAGAAAAAAGGTTTTGTCTAGTTTACAAAACCTCTTTTTATTCGCAGTCCGAGTTGTCCTCTTGCCCCACTCCGCCAAGGGCGCCGGGGTTTGGGGCTTGCGTCGCCCCAAA
>ERZ857629.1333-NODE-1333-length-27649-cov-6.285859_pt1 | contig 27649 bp, 25 predicted proteins | sample MGYA00519700_ERZ857629 | MGnify/ENA primary metagenome ERZ857629 (study PRJEB31778, sample SAMEA3449351) | human gut metagenome | biome: human gut; feature: human-associated habitat; material: faeces | place: United Kingdom | collected 2010/2012 ...
TATTGCGCACTTTGTTCAGAAAAATTTTTGCGCAAAATAGGTTCACTGGACAACTGGCTATAATAGTATAAATGTATGTGCCTACGCGCGTATATAGAGGTTCAAAAATATTAAAAACATACCCAGGGATGAAAGTAGTGTACCTCTGGGCCATTATAATATAAAAATAATAAAGATATATAGATTAATATATAAAAATGGCTCTGAGGCTCATTATTTTAATTCTTACTAGAAATATATAACAACTAATCAGAGTTTCGCCTTTTGCGCTTACAAATCTATATAATAAATTGCAATTTTCACAGGATTTACGCTGATTACTACGGTTTTAATGGTTCACCAAAGTAAAAATCTTTTACGGTTCCTCCTAACCTATTGATTTACAATCACTTATATAAACTGTTCCCGGAGGCCGGACCTTTTCTATAATCTCTAACCTAATTTTTTAAAAATATATACTACCCTCTCAGTACCTATTTTTAAATTATTTCATTTGAACTATATAATAAATGGGTAACTTGGTGAACTATTTATATAAGTGTTTGATTTCCAATAATTTAGAAGTGCCCCGACTCCATTCACCTATGGTTCACAGACAGTTACCTTATAAATATTTTTTACTTTTCAATTTTTTTCTCGGCCGATATAAACAAGAATTGCCATAAAGAAAGTCATAAGAACTCAATAAAAATACTGGGTTCTCAATAAAAATGCTCCCTGGAAAGTGCATTTAATTTTAATAACTACTTGTGAAGTACCTTTGTTGAGAATTTTCCTTTTATCAATAAAGGTACTTCACAAGTAGTATAGTTTATTGAAAAATAATAAGTTATTGAAAGTGTTAAAAATCATTAAAAGTTTCAATAAAATTTCATAGTTTCAATAATTTTTAGTACTTTTGCAGTATAAAATAAACTTTTAAAATTTTCATCTATGAGAAAAGTAATAACAAATTATGATGCGCCTGTTTCAGGAAATCAGCTTTCAGAGCAGGAATTGCTTGTCACTTTAGCCTTTATACTTGAGGGCAATTACAACCCCGGCAACAGGTCTTATATAAATTTTTCAAAGTCTAGAAACAGACCATGTGCACTAAATACTATAGTGAACGCGTGTGAGGAGCTAGGCATTCAGCGTTATAACGTCAAAGATGACAATCCTTACAATGTATATTACGGCGGACAAACTCTTAAGCTCCTATTTGCTAGGCAAGGTTTAATACCATCAAGATTTAGATGGAAACAAATGCTCCGCATACCGCCATCATGGATTGGAACAGTACCAAACAATACACTTGAAAAGCTGTTAGAATTTACAATAAATTTGTTGAGAAATAGAGATTTGTTCATTGAAGAAGACACAGCCTGTCAGATTTACGATAATATCACTTTGCACGAATCAATAATTAAGTTTTTCAAGCCGATAAGACCAAATATACGAATTGAGTATATTAGTTCTATAAAAAATGCGTGCATACTAGGCCTATCACGAAGTAATAATTCTAATGTGGCTGATACTGCTGATGACATCTCAGATTTACTTTAAAAGATTAGACAATGAAAAGTATAGATAGAATTAATGATGATATTTCTGATATATTACCAGATTCATCAGACTTATTAGGCACTGACGGTCTCGAGCAACGAGCTTCTATGGTCCAGGATAAGTCCAAATCAATACATGACAGGAAAACAGCTCAAGAGCTTGCAAAAGCTAAGTACCGACTAGCTAAAGCTGCTGAAGGCCAAGCCGCTAAACAAGCAGTTCAAGCATTTAAGCAGAAAAAGCGAGAAGCTCAGGATGCTGCATTCCAACAACTCGAAGATGAAGACAAGCACATGCCAGCCAAAGAAGTTATAGATTTGGCTAATCACGTAGCCGCTAGTAATGGTCAGCCCGCAATGGCTGAGAATGTTGCAAAGCAGATTATGCTCTCTCAAGGTACAACCAGACCAGAGGTCGTAAAGCTTCTCAGCTCACTTAATATAAATCTTGATTTGCAGTTATCGAAGACTGATACAGCTAATCTATTGGCTTGTCTTCTTACTGCTAATCAGAAGCAACTTCAAGCCATATATGATAATGATAAGACGCCTCTCGCTATTAAAATAGTAGTTAAGCGCCTTATGAATGACTCTAAAATTGGAGAAATCCAGACCGTTGAGAAACTCTGGGACCGTATTTTCGGAAAGACTGGAATGATGCTCGATTTGCCACAAGAATCTAAGGCTGCAGGTATCATACCGAATACTCCAGTTTCTAGAGAAGCTTATATTCTGATTAGAGAGTCACTTCTCAAATAACATTTGTACACACATATCTCTCATTTCTAAGTATGAAACCATTTAGTTACGCGGGCGCCCGCGCACGCCCACCCCCATACATTATTATATATTAATTACGCTATGTTATTTTAATCAGGGCTGAGTTCACATAGTTTTTACTAAACACTATTGATATACATTTATTTTGCCATTGTGAACTCAGCCCTTTATAACAATATGAATATGAACACTCCGAAAAGAACACTCTCTGAAATGCAGCAGAGAGTTATAAATGCAGATACTCTTAAGCATGACGTAGTAAATGCTAAAGAGATGTTACGCCTTGAGATGCTTTCATCATTCGAGGCTTATACTAAAGCTATGTTTAAAGCCCAGTATAAACGAAATTTCATCGTAGCTGAGCACCATAAGAAAATTATAAAAGCTTTACAGGATGTAGTTGATGGCAAATGCAGAAGACTTATTATCAACATTGCGCCTCGATATGGTAAAACAGAACTTGTTATCAAGTCTTTTATTAGCTGGTGTTTTGCGTTAAATCCTAAGTGCCGATTCTTGCATCTGTCTTATTCTGATGTGCTTGTAGCAGATAACTCAGATACTGTAAGGTCTATTATGCAAGAAAGCTTATACAAAGAACTGTTTCCGCAATCTAAACTCGAGAAAGAGAAAGCTTCTAATAAACGTTGGCGAACAGCCGCTGGTGGAGAGATGTATGCGGTTTCAACACAAGGCCAGGTAACCGGTTTTGGTGCTGGTAATGTGGATGAAGAGGAACCAATCAAAGGTTCTGAAACAGCCGACAACCTTACATTCGATGAGGATATGAACGGCATGCTTGAGCAGATAGGTGCTAAAGCTAACGTGTTCCAAGGTGCAATCATGATTGACGACCCTATTAAACCTGAGGATGCTGACTCTGATATAGTTCGTGAGCGAATTAACTTGCGATTCGAAAACACCATTCGAAACCGTACTAACAGCCGTAATACTCCTATCATTATAATCATGCAGAGACTACATGAGCATGATTTGTGTGGATATTTGCAGGAGATAGAACCAGATGAGTGGACCGTTCTGTCACTGCCGGCTATACAAGAAGACTCTGTTACCCATGAGCGCCACGCTCTGTGGCCTATGAAGCACACGCTTGAAGAGCTTGACCACATGCGAGAGATTAACCCACTCGTATTTGATACTCAGTACATGCAGGACCCTACACCTAAAGAAGGTCTTATGTATTCAGAGGGATTCAAGACATATAATAGAGACCAGTTACCACAGGGCCGAGAAGCTGCTCACAAGTGGAACTACACAGATACAGCTGATACAGGAGCCGATAATCTGTGTTCCATCTGCTTCATAGATACACCTGAGTATGTGTATGTTACAGATGTGCTGTTCACAGATGCTCCAATGGAGAAAACAGAACCAAAGACAGCAGAAATGCTGACACGAAATCAGACAGTATCGGCTCTTATAGAATCGAATAACGGAGGTAGAGGATTCTCTAGAAATGTTAAAAAGATACTTCGTGTAACATTTAGAAACTTTAGAACTGCTGTCAGAACGTTCACTCAGTCTGAGAAGAAGGCAACACGTATATTCACTAACTCTGGAATGTGCCAAAGTGATATTCTGTTTCCAGAAGGCTGGGAAAAGAAGTGGCCTAAGTTCCATGCAGCTCTTATGTCGTACCGTAAAGATAACAAGAAACAGCAACATGATGACGCCCCAGATTGCTTAACAGGAGTAATTGAGATGCATAGTAGAAAATATAATACTAATAGAATAAGACTTAGAAATTAAAATATTATGAGTAGAGGAAATTTTAAGAAAAAGTTGATAGCCGGAATTGGTATCAATGATTGTAGTGAGTCAGTTCATGACGAAAATGGCAAGCTAAACAAGGCCTATACTGTTTGGAAGAGTATGATTCATAGGTGTTATAGTGATAATTATCACATGAGAAATCCAGCTTATAAAGGATGTACAGTATGTGATGACTGGCATAAATTATCTAGTTTTAAAGTGTGGTTCTATGAGAATTATGTGGAAGGTTATCAGCTTGATAAAGATATACTAGTAGAAGGTAATACTGTATATTCACCTGAAACATGTTGCTTTATTCCAGGTGAAATAAACAAGTTATTTGAATCTAAGAAGAAAACAGCAGAACTTCCTACAGGTATACAATTAGATATTTACAGAAACAAGTATGCAGTAGTAATAGGTATAAATGGCAGAGTAATACACATAGGACGATTCAATACTTTAGAAGAAGCTATAGTCGCAAGAAATAAAGCTAAATATGAGAGCATTAAAGAACTTATCGATAAATACAAGAATGCAGGAAATATTACAGATAAAGTTTATAATGCTATACTGAGAAAGATAAATGCTTATAATTTTTGAATTATTAACATACTTTAACATAAAAAATTTCATAATCTCAAATATTTTTAGTATATTTGCAGTGATAAAGATTAAGGTTAAAGTTATTTTTTAGGGGAAGGTTTTTTCTTGATAACATTCTTGATTATTAGGTTAGTTAACGTTAAAGTTCTAAGTTCAATCGGCTCTCAGTGGAGAGCCACATCCTCGTCCTGGTGAGCCAGTCACGCTATGTCCGTCCAGTGGCTGGAGAGGTTCGATTCCTCTAACGAGGGCAAATGGCGGCATCAGGGGTGACATAGCTCAGAGGGCTAGAGCACAGGTCTTGGACTTGAGGTCGGAGGTTCGAATCCTTCTGTTATCGCGGCCGCCTTCGCTTATCGCAGATTAGAGCAGCTGGAAGCTCGCTAGGTTCATATCCTAGAGGTCGCAGGTTCGAGTCCTGCATCTGCAACTAACGCATAGCTTTTGCACTCACTGCTTAGCTTTGCATATTTATTAACTAATTAATATTTAAATTATTATGGGATTAAATTGCGGATGTCCAGCAGGTAAGCATCTCAATGACCTTGAGATTGCTGAGTGCAAAGAGAGCTTTGGACAGATTCAGAAAGTAATTTTTGCCCGTATCTTCAGCTCAACAGGTGTTAAGAACAAGATTCCTAAGGAAACAATTGCTAAGAAAGCTACAATGACACCTCTTTTTGCTGCAGGAGACGGTACTAAGCTTATTGTTTCGCCTTACATTCAGAATCCAACGACTGAGCCAGGTGATGCTCGTACATTTGGTGGTGGTAACCAGACACTCGGTGGTATCGAGATTGTTATTGGCCGAGAGCCAACTGCATTCACAGGTGTTATTTACCAGGAAGCTCAGTCAGTTATTAAGACACTCAAGACTTATTCATGTGAAAAGATTGGCGTGTTCTTGATTGACGAGAATGGTAACATTGGAGCTATTGATGAGGCTGGTGATGGTGCAAACTATGAGCCTATTCCAGTTGACAAGTTCTTCGTAGGTGATAAGAACCTCGGTGGTTATGAGGAGCCAGACTCTAACACTATCAGTTGGAGCTTCTATCCTAATTGGTCAGACAATCTTGTCTTGATTAAGGCTGATACACTTGACTACAATCCACTTACAGAGCTCACAAACGCAGCTTCTAGTTAAAATACTTTGATTATGGTACGACAAGTTAGAAAACCAGTAAAAAAGGTACGTCTCGAAGCGGGTGATATTTCACGAGAATTTGAAGTATCACACGCTGAGAGAATTCTCGATATGGGACCAGCTTTAAATGGCGGTTGGCACGTACCTGAAGATAGTGAATACGAATATACAGAAGAATATGGGCTTAAGCTTAAATCAAATAAAGGAAATTCTGCTGAAACCGCAGAAAAGGCAGCTAATAAATAAGGCGTCTTCTCTTCAGCAGCGTGTTAGATTCCACACGGAAACTAACATATCTTTGTTTGACTATAATCGCTCAGCTCAGTTGTTCCTTGATTGGGTGTCACGATTGCTCCCAAAAGACAAGTACAACATATTCGTTCACTTATTCCAGTATCCGCTTCCAACTTCGGCAGTTATAGACGATGTATACCGAGAGCTCGAACGAGTATTCTATAGCAGAAACTCAAGTTCAGCATATCAGTTTACATCTTCTGAACTGCTTGAAGATTGGTTGAACTACAAAAAGAATGTTCTCCGGGAGCCCGATATATGGAAAACTGAAGGTTGGAAACAGCTGCAAGTATCGCCTAACAGTGTTCTTGTGGTTGACCTTCCAACTCAGCAAACGAGCTTCCGACCAGAGCCATATTTCTACTGGCTTGATATTGATAATGTTATTGATTATAAGTTTGTAGATAAGAGCATTACTAATTTCGAATGGCTCGTTTTCAAGCAACCAGAACATAGAATAGCAGTCTTTGACAATACTTCAATAAGAGTTTATCAGCTTAATGAGAAGAATGAAATAGAGTCTCTGTTAACAGAGGCAGTTCATAATTTAGGATTTTGTCCTGCACGGTTCTTTTGGACAACTCCTATTAATGAAAAATATCCAGATATTAAGAAAAATCCAATCACAAAGGAACTATCTCGATTGGACTGGTATTTGTTCTTCTCTATCTCTAAGCAGCATCTTGATTTGTATGCTCCTTATCCTATTTATTCGGCGTATGAGGCTGACTGCAATTTCGAGAACAACGAAACAGGTGAATACTGTGACGGCGGCTTCCTAAGAAATGCAGATGGTGAGTATGAGATTAACGCTGATGGAACAGTTAAAAAATGTCCTTGCTGCGGTGAAAAGCGTATAGCTGGTCCTGGTTCTTTCTTGGAGGTACCAGTTCCTAATCAGACAGAAGGCATTGCTGATATGCGCAACCCTGTTCAGATTACAACTATCGATAAAAACAGTCTAGAATACAACGTCGAAGAAGTGCGTCGCCTGCACGACGAGATTGTTGTTTCAGTAGTTGGAGCAGGTGGTAATGCAGCAGTATCAGAGAAAGAGGCTATCAACGAGACGCAGGTGGCTGCAAATTTCGAAAGTAAAACAGCTGTTCTGAACACGTTGAAGACAGATTTCGAGCAGGCCCAGAAATTTGTAGAAGACACAATATGTAAACTTCGTTATGGAGATAATTTCATATCATCATCCATAAGCTGGGGCACAGAATTTTATGTCTTCACTGTCGAAGAACTCTATTCTAAGTATAAATCTGCTAAAGAAAGTGGAGCTACTGAAACAGAGCTTGATGCGATAATGCAGCAAATTCTTGAGGTAGAATATCGTAACAATCCACTGGTATTGCAGAGAATGCTCATATTGAAACAGTTAGAGCCATATCCTCACAAAACGCTCGATGAGATAATGAAACTTTATAATGCTAGTTTACTTAATGTAAACTATGTGAAACTTAAAGTTAATTTCTCAGAGTTTGTATCAAAGTTTGAACGTGAAAACATTGATATTGTGGAATTTGGTTCTTCTCTTCCACTACGTGAAAAGATTAAAATTATTAGAGATAAATTATTAGAATATGTCAAACAAAACGATGAACAAGGCGGAGCTCCAAGAGTTGATTCAGGACTTGAAGGACCGTCAGGAGGAGCTTCAGCAGCTTCAGCTGGGCAATCCTGATGCTTTCACAGTTGAACAGAAGGCGGAGTTTGACAAAAACGCCAAAGACCTTAAGGCAGCTGAGGCTCGCCTCGCTGTTGTAGAAGAAGCTTTGAAGCAGAATGCTTCAAGTACTTCTGCTGATAATAAATCTGGTAAGGTTGTTGTAATGGTTGCTTTTGGCGACCGTTTCAGTAAGCGAACAGGTAAAGAGGTAAATCCACCTCAGAAGCGCTACTTCTCATTCGGTGAGTGGCAGGTATTTAAGCAGAATTATAAGCTGCTTGGTTATTCAATTACAGCTGTCATCAATGACCCATTTGGTGACGCAGCAGGCCTTATTGAAGTGCCTGAAGATTAAAAGACAAAGCTATGATAACAATTGAAATGCTTAATCAGAGTGAGTCACTTAAAGGTTTGACTGATGCTCAAAAATTAGCCATTACTACGCTCTCTAGCAATGATGAGGCTGCAGTAATTGGTACAAAAATTGGTGCTTTGCATGGCCAGTATGATGCTGATATTCTCAGTATTTCTGGCATAAGCAAGGCAGATGGTGAAAAATCTTATGACTATCTTAAGCGAGTTCTTGGTGAGTACAAGACTAAGCTTGATGGTACTAAGACTCTTTCTGCTCAACTTGAGGCACAAAAGAAGAAAGTTACTGAGCTTGAAACTAAGCTTGCAGCTGGTGGTTCTGACGAGGCTGTAAAACAACAGCTTAAAGATGCTCGTCATCAGGTTACTCAGCTTCAGACACAGCTTACGGCTAAGACCGGAGAGCTTGATAGAGCTAAGAAAGACTATGAGCAGAAGGAGAAAGACCTTCAGGTAGGCTTTGCGTTTACTAATGCTACAGCTGGTATCAAGTTTAAAGCTGACGTTTCAGAACCAGTTAAGAAGATTCTTCTTGCCGCTGCTAAAGATGAGATTCTTGCCAAAGGTACTCCTGATTTTGTTGATGATGGCAATGGTGGAAAGAAACTGGTACTTCGTGATGCTGCCGGTAATACTCTTAACAATCCTAAGAACAACCTCAATCCATATACTATCGAGGAGTTAGTAATGGAGACAAGTTTGAAGGATGTTATTGACACGGGTAGGCAACAGTCAGGTGGAGGAACCGGACCTACTAAGCCAAATAACCATCAGACAGTTAATCTTGATTTGTCAACAGCTAAAACTCAGCAGGAAGCTGATGTTCAGATTGAGAATTATCTGTTGTCAACAGGTTTAACTCGCGACAATGTTGAGTTTGGCAACAAAGCACTTGAGATTAGAAATGAAAACAATGTTTCTGACCTCCCAATTCGATAATAGACTGTATGATGTAAAAGGGTAATGCAGCATGTCAGTTATGATATATTTATGTTAAACTTTTTAAAATTAAAAGACTATGAGTTTAGTACTTACTAGAATTCAGAACATTCGTTCTAGTTCAAATTTGGACAAGTACGAGTATCGTCCTAGCCGATATGGTGCTCTTGACGCTTTTATTCAGCAGTCTAACGACCCAGCCGGTATTCTTACTGAGGAGCTCAAGCAGAAGGCTCGTACTTCTATCGGTAACATCCTTGAAACTCCAGTAATCGACTACGATGCAGACATCACAATCGGTAATACTCGTACGCTTACAATTGCTGATAGTGAGAATACTTCTCGCATGGTGCAGATTAATTTTGCGACTTATGCGTTTGGTTTCACTATTGCGCCTGCTATGTACATGAACAACGAAATCGGCATCCAGAAGGATTTCGAGACTAAGTTGATGAAGTACATTTACAAGTTTGCCCAGAAGCTCGATGAGGCAGCTCTTGCTAAGCTTGCAACTGAGAAGACAAAGGTTATTAAGAACCCACTGCTCTATGCAAACGCGGAAGGCACAATCAATGCAAAGTGGACTGAGCGTGAGAACATCTTCGGCGACCTTGACCCAATTATGGCAGCCAATGACTTCTTCGGTCAGCTGCACATCGTAGGTGATGCTGGTGTTGAGTCAATTATGCGCAAGCTCGCTCAGCATGGTTTGTACAACGATGTTAACAAGCAGAATGAGTTTGGTAACAAGATTGTACACTTGACTAACAACATGGCACTTGGTACTAAGAAGTATGCCCAGGGCTATGCTATCAATTCAGGTTCTCTCGGCTTCATGACACGTTTCGAGCGTGACTGCTTGCTTGGTACAGTATCTGGTGATGGTCATGAGTGGGGTATCGCAACTTTGCCGCTGTTGAATATTCCTTGTGGTACTTACTTCTACGATTCTGTTGGTGATTACCATGATATCGCAGGCGCAGCTACAGCTGATATGGTTCGTACCCGTAAGGAGCACTACGGCTTCGCAGTTGACGTTGCATTCCTTACTTCTTACAACAGCGATTCTGAGACTTTGGCTAGTCCAATTATTGCTTTTGATATTTCAAGCGAGAATGCTAATTATGCAGTGCCTGTACAGCAGGTTGTTGCTCCTCCAACAGCGTAATCTTTCTTTGGGTGAATATCTAAATATAAATCTAGAAGAAACTAGTAATAGCTTTTAGTTGTTATTAGCTTTGGATGGGTCCAGCGGGAGGACAGACTGATGAAAAGGTCTCGTTCCTCCCGTTTTTACTTTAAACTGAAATGTAATCATGATAAGAATTGCAGATATACAAGATAAAATGCTCCATCTAGTAGGATGGAAACAGAGTTATGATTTGTCTGATATTATGCTATCTAGCAATCTAACTCAGACTGAATCAGGTATGTATTTTCAGCAGATTCATCCTCTTCTTACATTGGATAATTTACGAAGTATAGCTCCTGATTTTCAGAACTATAATTGGCAAGTTCACGACACAACTAAGGCTTACAAATCTGGAGAAGTAGTTCGTGTAGATGATTCTCTGTATAAAGCCATTCAAGATGTTCCAGCTGAAACAGATATTTTAGATGCCGATTATTGGATTGAAACAAATCCGTTTTCAGAGTGGCTTGAAGAGAAAACTAAGGCTAGTATCGTGAAACTTATTAATAAGTTTATCAATATGAAACTAGCTGATAAAGCTACAAAATCTCTCATTGAGAATAAAATTCTGTTTGATGGTACTGGTAGACTTACTAATAAGATTGAAAATCGTAATAAATTAGTAGGTTTTGAGATTGATACAGTTCGCTCTAAAGGCGTTACAGTTAAAATTGATAAGATTGGCCTCCAGATGACGGAACCAGGTTCTTATACTCTCTATATTTTCCATTCTAGTAACCCAGAGCCAATTTACACTCTCACTTTTGAGAAAACAAAAGCAAATAGTCTTGAATGGTTCAAGCCAAAGGATGATATTTTACTGCCTTATGAGAGCGCTAGCACTGATGCTGGAGGTAGTTGGTATTTAGTATATAAGCAGTCAGAACTTCCTGAAAATGCTCAGGCTATTTACAAAGATAGAGATTGGTCTACTGGCCCATGCAAGGCTTGCTCTAGAAGTGAGTTTTTAGCTTATCAGGCTTGGTCTAGATATATCGAAGTACATCCATTCTACATATCAGAGGATGAAGAATTTGACCCAGAGATAATGAACTTCACTTATGATAAGAATTATGGTATTAATCTTGAAGTTTCAGCATATTGTGACTTAACAGATTTTATCATTAAGCAAAGAGCGATGTTCCAAGATGTACTCTCAAAGCAGGTAGCTATAGACTTCTTACGAGAATTTGCTTACAACCCAAATGTTAGAACTAATAGACATTCTATTAATGCTTCTAAGTTGGATATTCTGACAGAATTAGACGGCGATTCTAATAGCATGAGACAATCTGGACTTTCTTATGAATTGGATATCGCTTTAAAAGCTTTAAGTATCAGTACACAAGGATTAGACAGGGTATGTCTGCCATGTGTGAATAACGGAATTAAATACAGGTCTATATAAAATGGCATCTCAGTATTATGGCTTATCTATTAGAAACTTAGCTTATAGGTTAAGAAAGTTTGATGAGGTCCTCGGTAAGGAGCTCGTTAAAACTGTATTGGCTCATGAGCAAGAAATCATAGAAGCCATTACTGAGGACCAGCTCTATGAAAGAGGTGTAAATGGAGATGATACTGAAATTATGTCTTATGCTCCGTATGCACCAAGTACCATAAAACGAAAAATCAGAAAAGGACAACCCTATAATAGAGTAACACTTAGAGATACAGGTGAATGGTACAAGTCTTTAAGGCTAGTATATGATGTTGACGGCTTTTATCTAACAAGTACTGATGATAAGAATAAATATTTGAAAGATAAGTACGGACCAAAAATTCTCAAGCTTACAAAAGAGAATTTAAAAAATATCATATATAAGTATATAAGACCAGAATTGTCAGTCAAACTTAAAGAATATTTACAGAATGGTACAGAAGAAGAATAATGTAGAACGAGGCATAATTATTCCGATGAAAGAAAATCCCGTATTGCTGGATAAAGTTATACAGGATATTCAAAAAACATTGAAAGAAAAGCTTAAATGGCTTGATTATGCTTTTGGCCGTTCTTATAAATTGGTTGAACACCAAGAAGGCGGCGGAAAATTCATATATCCAGCAGCATATATTGGAAAATCTGAATATGTTGCTTTGCTTCCAAATGACCAGTATGGTAATTTCTGCTGGTTTGATATTTATGACGCTCAGAATATTACTCAAGTAGTTCAGTCTACTCCTCAGTTTACATTCTCAGGAGCTATAGTTTTCTGGTTTAATCTAGATACTATTTTCGCCGATAACGATGCTATGTACTCAGAAGAGGTGAAGGACGAGATTATTAGAGTTCTTACTACTCCAGGTCTCATTAAACAGACAGGTAGACTTACAGTCGATAAAGTTTATGAGAGATTCGAGAATATCTATAAAGGATATTCACTTGAAAAGATTTATAACAGCTACGTTTACTCAGGCCAAGATATTCAGTCTATGGATAAGTTATTCTTTATGCATCCATATTCTGGATTGAGATTTGAGTTTACTATAACAACAAGAGAATTATGCCAACGTTATATCAAATAATTTTAATTGCTCTGTTTTCTGCATTCGTGGAATTATTTATGAGCAAGTCAGGTGTTAGATATTGGCTTAGAGACCAGTGCGATGATATAGATTTTACAATTATAGCTAAAATGCTTGATTGTGATTTCTGTCTAGGTTTCTGGCTTAGTGTTATAATATCAATTGCAATGGTACTGATTACGCTTGACCCATCGTATATTTATGTGCCAGTATTCGCAACTCCTATAATAAGATTTCTAGTATGAAAACAATATCCTTAGCTAATAGAACTATAAAGTTGTATGATTCAATTGACGAAATGCCGATTGAAAATTTCCAGAGATATAATAAGTACATTATTATAGATGCTGGACTTGGCTCTGACATAGATTCAGTTGATGAGCATATAGTACAAATTGCAAAGCTTATTAATTCTGGAGATAAGAAAAAAGCTATGCAAGAACTACAAAATATGAGACAGAATATGCACATGATTGTGAGTGGAATATCTCCAAGATATATGGCATTTACGGCTCTCATATATAGTATTGATGGAAAGAAGGTAGAGAGTCAGTCAGATACTAGTTTGCAGGAACTGTTATCGGATTTAAAAAAGGCAGAACACGGCTCGATTATAGAAACCCTGTTTCAGCTGAAAAAAAAACTTTCGACAGAGTTAGAGACTTACTTTCCAGATAACTTTGATTCAGCAAAAGAGAAAACGATGTATGAAAAGATTAAGCAGAGAACAATCTTGCAGCTAAAAGGTATTATAGAAGACAAAGAATATACCGAAGAGATAGCTGATATAGACTTGTCTCTGCTTAAATCTTATAAGCCAGGAATATTTACTGGCAAAAATTCATTTGAATTAAAATACGATAAACAGTTTGAAAGTTTATGTATGTTAGTTGGCCAAAAAGCTAATTTAAATGCTAAACAGATGACCGTTCTTCAATTCTATACAACCGTTAATAATATAAAGGCTCAGCTTGATGCTGAAGCTAAAGCTTATAAACGAATTAAACATAAATAGTTATGGCAGATGACGTAATAAAAGAAAGCGACCTCATACAGTCTGACGGTTCCATAGATAAAATCACTCAATCCCTGGAATTGCTTATAGATAGTTATGGAGAAATGGTTGCTGCTATAAAGAAAGGTTCTTCTGAGATGGTAGATGCTATAAAGAACATGAGTACTTCTACCAGAGAAGGTCGTGCAGCTTTAGATGATGCAGCTAGAGCAGCTCAAAGATTAGAGCGAGCACAGAAAGAATATGAGTTTGCTCAGACAGATATAGGTAAAGAAGTAGCTGATTTAAAATCTAAAACAGCAGCTCTAAATAGAACTACTGCTGAGAGCAAGAAAGCGCTTGAGTTGCAAGCTGGTTCTTATGAAAGAATTAGAATACACCTCAAGCATCTTATCGACTTATACAAGAATATGTCAGCTCAGCAAAGAGCTTCTAGAGGTGATGACATAATTCGTCAAATCAACGAACAGAGGTCTAAGCTTGCAGCTATGGATGAGCAGCTTAAAGCTCATGTTACTCAGATTTCTAAAGTACAGAAAGCTGAGGAGAAATTAGCTTATTTACAGTCTGAAGAAGGCCAGCGCTATCTTGAGTTGAAAGCCAAGATTCGTGAAGTGATGGCGGCTCATACCGCTAATAGAACTCAGGTTGATGCACTTACTCAGGCTCAAAATAGATATAATCAAGCAGCTGATGCTACAAATATTCAGATTAAAGAACTTGATTTGCAGACAAAGACACTTAATCAGACTGCAAAGTATCAGGCTCAGATTAATCAGTCTGCTGAAGGCTCTTATAACAGATTGGCAGCTCAGTATGCTCTTAATAAGATTAAGTTGAATGCTATGTCAGCTGCTGAACGCTCAGCTACTGATGCTGGCAAGAAACTTGAACAAGAAACTGCTGCTATATATAAAGAAATGATACGACTCCAGGAAGCCACTGGAAATCATAGACTTAGCGTAGGTAACTATGCTAAGTCATGGGATGGTCTCGGTGTGTCTGTATCTCAGGTAGTTCGAGAACTTCCTGCAGCTGCTGTGTCTCTTAATACATTCTTTCTTGGTATCTCTAACAATATTCCTATTGTGATTGATGAGATTAAGAAAGTAAGAGAACAGAATAGAGCCTTAGCAGCAGAAGGTAAACCAACTGTATCTGTAACTAAACAGATTGTAAAAGCTTTGTTTAGTTGGCAGACAGCTCTTGTAGTGGTGTTGTATGCTTTATCAGCTCACGGTAAAGAAATTTTGCACTGGATTCAGGTTATGTGGTCAGGTCAAAAATCGGTTGCCGACATGGCTGATGTAGTTGATGAAGTGAGCGATAAAATGAGTGAATCTACAAAGCAGCTTGGTGAACAGATAGCTACTTTAAGAAGATTATCAACTGAATGGAAAAATTTAGGTGGAAATCTTAAAAAACAAAAGCAGTTTATTAAAGATAATCAGACTGAGTTTAACAAACTTGATGTATCTATATTAAATGTAAATCAGGCTGAGCAAATTCTTGTAAACAACACTGATACTTTTATAGAAGCTCTCAAAGCTCGCGCTAAGGCCACAGCTGCTATGCAAGTAGCGTCTGAATATTATGGTAAAGCTATAAAAGAACAATTTGATTTTGAACAAAAATATGGTAGCAAGCCCGGTGGTTGGCAAGCATTCTTTGCTGGAGGTATCACGGGCTGGTTTAAAGAAAAAGTATTAGGCGAAGAAGATAAAGAGACGAGAGAGACTCTTAAGCACATTCGTCCTAAGATGAAAACTAAGATTGAAAAAGAAATTGCTTACAATGAGGATTTTGCCGATAAAGCCGTTAAAATAGCAGAAGACTATACAAATAGAGCTAATAAACTATATAAGCAATTAGGCCTTGATGCCGCTCATAAAAAAGATAAAACTCGTACTCGCACACCTCGTGAGCGTGATTTAACCGATACAATTTGGAAAAATGACCTTACAATTCAGAAGAAGTATGAGGCTAGTATTACAGCTTTACAGCGCGATGAGTTTAAAAAGCGCAAACAAGAAGCCATAGATTCTGCTGAAGCTACAATCAGAGAGATGCAAGAGAAGTTCCGTAAAAATGAAGTTTTCTTAGCGGGCAAAAAGGGAAATAAACCACTTACTGATGAGCAGAAGCGACAAGTTCAAAAACAGCAAGAAGAGATTACAGCTATTATTGAGAATACTCAGCGAAAACTTAATCTTGATTTGCAAGATATTGAAGACGAGCGACAAATAGATAGCATGACTAAACTTCGCCAGACTATGAAGTTTAGATATGATACTGTTTCAGCTGAAATTGAAAAGGAGAAAAAGCTTAGATTGCAGCAGCTCGATGACCGTGAAGCAGCTTATACAACAAAGGCCGCTACTATATCGGAAGATGGTCAAACAGAAGCTGAGGTTACAGGCCAAGCTACTCCTGAACAATTAGCTGCTTGGCATCAAGAAAGAGCACAGATTGAAGCGAAATATGACCAGATTATTCTTGATTTGCGTGCTAAAGAGATACAAGAACAATTATATCTTGTAAAGAAAGGCACTCAAGAAGAAAGACGATTGCTTCTTGAACAAGTTGAGAACGCTAGAAAACTAGCTTTGGCTCAGAATAGAGCAAAACCAGTTGAGCAGCAAGAATCTGAAACTAGTATTAATGCCAAGTTTAATAAGCAGAAATTATCAGTATCTGGTTCTAACAGATTGCAAAATTTCCAGCAGCAACAAGCTTTAGCAAAGTCTGAATTTAATTTGGCCGCACACACAGCAGATGAAATTAAAGACTACGAGCTGACTCAGGAAATTGCTTTGTGGAAAGAAAAGATAAGACTGGCTAAGACTGGAGCTCTTGATTGGTCACAAGCTCAGATTGATGAGGCCCATAATGTGGTTAAAAAGCTTGAAGATGAACAGAAAAAGCTACGTAAAAAAGGTTTAAGTGTGATAGGTCGCATAGGTAAATATGGACCTACTGGATTTCTACTTTCTTATATGGGCTTTGACGATGACGGTATTAAAGCTTGGAATGATGCATGCAGCCAAATTGTTAGTAATCTTCAAGAAATAGCTCAGGCTGAAGTTGATGTCGCTCAAGCTGCTGTTGATGCAGCCGAAAAGCGAGTAGAAGCAGCTCAGTCAGCTTATGATGCTGAAGTTGAAGGCCGTAATAATGGTTATGCTAATCAAGTGGCAACTAAGAAGAAAGAACTGCAGCAAGAAAAGAAGAATATGCAAGAAAAGCAAAAGCTTCTTGAGCAGGCTCAAAAACGCCAAGAGGCTATTAATACTGTCGTACAGGCCTCTTCTCTTATTACTGCTTCTGCTAATATATGGTCAGCTATGTCAGGTGTACCTATTATCGGTCCTGCTCTGGCATTAGCAGCTATTGCAACAATGTGGACTAGTTTTGCAACAGCTAAAGTAAAAGCTAAACAAGCCACAGCAGCCGCAGACCAAGAATATGGAGAAGGCGGCCTCGAATTCCTAGAAGGCGGTTCACATGCTTCTGGCAATGATATAGATTTGCATCAGAAAAATTCTGAAGGTAAAAATATGCGAGCAGAAGGCGGTGAAGCTATGGCTATCATAAATAAGCGTAATACTCGTAAATATAAACGAGTACTTCCTGATATCGTTGATAGCTTAAATAAAGGTACATTCGAGAATAAATTTTCACAAGCCTTTAATAAAGCAGATAGTCTGCAAGCACAATTGATAACTGTACAATCGACTACTGATTTGTCGACTATCGAAAGAAATGTAGAGGCTATTAAAAAGCAAAATTCTGAGCGTGTTTATCCTTTGGGAGATGGCAGAACTCTTATTATAAAAGGTAATGTGAAAAGATATATTAATAATTAACCCAGGACTTCACTCTATAATCTCTGGGACTTTGAATTATATTGAATTATAAAGATATATAAATTTCAAAGTTCTAGAGATTAAAGTTTAAAGTTTATCTAGATTTATAGCTTTATGAATAACAATATATTTTATTTGCTTAAAGGAGAACAGCAGACAGCTACAAATGGCCAGTTTAATACGAGTACTGGTGAGTTTGAAAGTACCACTTCAGTAGGTCAATATTGTGTTACATCTTGGCTAACTGGTTTAAGACCTGTTGGCAGAAAACAACTTCCAGTATGCACTTTGTTTCCACCGGATATAAATGTAAAACAGCTGCGAGTATTTTTTTATGATAAGGATGTTAAATATTTAGGCTATACTGTGCACAGTGATAGAAGCTTAGCCGATTATAACTTAGTGCCTGATAGCATGAGATTAAAAGCAGAATATGTAAGATGTGATTTTGTATTAGATATTTCAAGTACTGAGTTATCACAGATGACCCAGGTTGAAATTAATAACATGCTTACTCATGTTTGGGTTTACGCAGGTTTTAGATTACAAGGTCCACATTATAGTAAACTTGAAAATAAATATAAAAAAGAGACTGGCCAAGTATTTTTTAGAAGCTCGCTAGAAGGTTCTATTAAAATATTTGGTACAGATTTTGATTTCATAAAGTCACAGTCTTTAGAAACCAAGTATTTATTGGTGGTAACAAATGATAGTGGAAAAGTATTAGCTTTAAATTCGTTTGTTGAAACAGACTGTAAATTAGATGATACAAGACATTCAATAGAATTGAAATTATCGCCTATAGATAGATATTCAAAAATAATGAATAACTATGATAATACTTATGATTTGATTAAACTTTCACCAGCTATAACTCCACTCACTTTAACAAAGCGCTTACTATATCAATTCTATATTCAAGGTGCCAATTCTGTGTCATGCTATGCTAATGGAACATATTGGGAACAAGATACAAATGAAGCTATAGACGATGCTGATGCTCTTGAAAAGAAATATTATTTTGCCAAGAATTTTAGTATACAGGAATTCCTAATTACTGAAGAAATGAGTTCGAAATATGCTGGAACTTATTCACATGTACCTGGAACCCCACCTACTACATGGGTCAACCAAACTAATGGTGATGGACACATAAAGATGATAGGCATATCTGACTTATCATACGCAGCAAGCGGCCAAAGTGGAATAACTTTTAGATGGTTTGGCACAGGAGAGGTAGTTGATGGACATGAGTTAGGCAGTTTAAAAGATGAATGGAAATTTGTGTTAAAAATATATGACGATAGGGTATTTGGAAATCTAGAAGTAGCATTTTCGCAGTGTGTATTTGTTATGCCAGATTGGAATGTAAATTCTAATAGCGCACACATGGGTAGCGCAGGAGAATATAAATTTAGTATACGTAAAAGTAATACTGATGTTACAGTATTTAGTCTTGATGTTATAAATTACACTATCTGGGGCCGTATACTAGCAGATGTCGATACAGCAGTAGAGCCATCATCTGGACAAACAAAAACATTGTATGATTTGCCAAAAGATGATTTTGTATCTGAAAGGGTTAATTATAGAAAATGTATAGGCTTAATAGGACTGCAAGTAAAGCAGACAGGCTATACTGTTACTCATCCTACTAAATATGGTAGAAATGACTATGGAAAGTATTTTACTAATAATTTTGTAAATGCTGTGACTAAAACAGAACACATGCCTGTTCCTATTAGTAGAAGTTCATGGGCTAATACGTCTATATGGGCAATTATACCAGATAACTGGTCAATATTTGAGAGTCAATTCAGGACACAATTTACTTTAAAAGATGCATTTTCTTTAGCTGATACAATAAAGGCATTATTACATAAAATAGACCCACTTGTAAAATTTGAAGCAACGGCCGAGTACAGTAGATTCTTTTATGAAGGAGATACATCAACTCCTATTATACCTTTCGATGGCTCTAGAATTGGGTATGTTCCATTTATAGCTCCGAAATCTAACGTATTAAAAGGCAATTATGACCAAGCCGCACAGAAAGCAGAAATAGCATTTGAACAACTCATGAATATGTTGAGAGACTGTTTTAGATGTTATTGGTACATAGATGATAGTAATAGATTAAGAATTGAGCACGTATCATATTTTATGAAAGGCTTATCATATACAAGTCCTAATTTACAGTTTGACTTAACTAAAAAATATGATAAGTTCAACAAGAAAACAGTTTTGTATGCACAAGAGGCAACCAGCTATAGCAAAGATGATTTAAATTCTAGGTATGAATTTAACTGGATGGATGATTCCACTGATACATTTGAAGACATGGAGATAGACGTTAAATCACTGTATATACAGTCAGATAAAACAGAAGAAGTAAATTCTGAAGTGTTCTCTACTGATATTGATTTGATGTTGTATGCTCCTGATAAATTTTCTAAAGATGGCTTTGCTCTTATGATGGCAGATAAAAATACAGGACGAGTTCCTATTGCGGCTGTTTCTGGTTTAAGAGATGATGAATATATTTACACATACAGCGCTACGCCACAAAATTATTTGTGCTCATGGCTATATCTTGCGAGATATTATATGTTAGATATGCCAGCATATCGTATAGAATATACTAGGGCTCCATCAGCTGATGCATATAGCGTAACTGGCATAAAACAGTGTATGCAGCAAGATGTAGAATTCCAGACAGACGAAAAGATAGATTTGAATAAAGCTATTAAAACGTCAGTTGGAACAGGAATTATTGATTCGCTGTCAGTGAATATAGATACACACCTTATAAGTGCTACACTTGTGTATAGCCCAAAATAAAGAGCTAAATAATTTTAAAATTTTATATATTTTTATATAATACTGAATAATTTTTATTATATTTGCAATATGAATTTATTTATTCAAACAATTTTTAAAAGACAAATCCAATAGCAAAAGCAATATGGCAAATCCGATATGTATATCACCATTGAAGTTCTATGACAACTTCCATAAGCAAAACCGCTATCGTAGTTTTGCTTATGGCCATGTTGCTCCGCTTATTACAAACCCAAATGTCGTTTCGCCATTTCAGTTAATAGTATCTGGAAATGTTTCAGAAGTATATGTAAGAGATGCAAACACTAATGAGCGGGTAACTGGTAATGTAGTTGAAAGGTTTAAAGATGCCGGCTTAAGGAATGTATCAAAAAATGGCTATAATATATTACTGTTTTTAGGTATATTTCCACTCTCAGGTGTTATCGATTATGAAGGCCAATATTGGCTCGAAATACGTTCTGGTGGATGGTACTATTCAGAAGTGTTCTGTTTTGATAATAATATCGACGACTGCCTTAAAATAGAGTATTGGAACCCAGAAGGTGATTTCACTCTTAAAAATGGCAAAATAGTATTAGGTAGTGAGAATTTTCACTTTATTCTATTGCTAAAATCTGAATTAGGCAAACCAGAATATTCATTTGAAGAAGAGGCTACAAAGAGATTAGGTTATTCATTTATTGAAAGCCAAGTTTCTAAGAAAACATATAAGTTTAATACAGTTATCCCTGAATATCTTTGTGATACTATGAGGATAATTCGTCTTTGTAGTCAGAAGAAGATAACTTGTAAAGGTGAAACTTATGATGCTATAACTTTCAATATGGAAGTTGATTGGCAGGAACAAGGAGATTTAGCTTCGGTAACTTGTGAGTTTGATGTAGACAATATAATCACTAATCTTGGTGGCTTCAAGCATGAAGCTGTAGGAGGTGATTTCAATAACGACTATAATAATGATTATGATATTGAATAAAATGTTGCAACATAGAGAGTTAAAAACTTGATTGTTTAATTTTAAAATTTGTAGATTATGGCTGATACAATCGAAAAGATTTATTGCACCGATGGTCGCGATAATGATTTAGCAGCGATTTTAGCCGCTACTAAGAACAATGACCCAGCAACCATGATGGCTACGAGGGCATGGAATTTATGAGATGGACCAGTGATGCTATTGGTAAATCATTAACATTAAACTGGGAGGACTTTATCTAATGGCAAGAACATTTGAATTTGAACAAATTAGGCTGATTATTATTTCTGCTTTTAGCTCTCTGTTGGCGATACTAACACCAACAGAGGGCTTTGTGGTAGCTCTTGTTATTGGTTTTGGCTTTAATATCTTCTGTGGAATGAGGGCCGATGGCATATCTATAGCAAGATGCAAGAATTTCTCATGGAATAAAGCACAAAAAGCTATATTTGAATTGGCATTATACTTCACAATCATATATGTTATTTATAGTATTGTATATGCTTGTGGAGATAAAAAAGAAGCGACATTTGCTGCTAAGATTTTAACATACATATTTGATTATGCTTATATTTGTAATGGTTTTAAAAACCTTATTATAGCATATCCAAAGAATGTTATTTTCAGAGTGATTTATCACTTAATAAGATTTGAAATTATGAAAGCTTTGCCAGGTTACTGGAAGCCTATTATAGATAGATTAAACAACGAGTTTGATAAACAAGATAATAAATCGTTTGGAAGCATGAAGCGAGAAAATGATTTTAGATAAAATATAAAGTATATTATGGATATATTACAGATGAGAAAGTATGTTGACCTTGAGATATTTAAGCAAGGTTCAGCAAGTGCTAAAGTTTTAGCTCCACTGTTTACAGCTATTATTGATAAGTTGGCATCTACATCTGTAGATGATGGCCAAGTTTCAACAGTGGCTATTACTATTGGAGAACCAGCTAAAACAGGTGATAATTTGCCTTCTAATAGCTATAAGGTAACAAATGCACAAGCAGATATTGACCAAGTCATTGATGCAGCAAACGCTAATCATGATTTGACTCATATTGCAGTTCTTGACAATAACTTGGCTATTATCTTCAATTTCTTAGAGTATAGCTCTACAGAGTTAACAGCTATGGCTACAGTTAGAGATGGTGAGTATTATCTGCATTTGTCGAAAGATGCAGATGGCTCTTATCTTAATTGGACAAGAACTTCTGCAATGGTAGCACCTGTTACTCAGGCTGAGATTGAAGTATACAAGAAACTGTTTGATGCTGATTATGACTATGAAAATAATAAGTTCCAAGTTCATATCGGCACAAGTCTTGTTAACCTTACTCCAGCTGATATGCTTTTAGCTGACCAAGAGTATGATAAGGTTGCTAACACAACTAATTATACAGCTATGTGGGCTAATTCAAAAGCTAAGTATATCAAGTGTCATGAATGGTTCCAAGGCTTCCAGACTGATATTGATATGCACTCGGCATTCTATGCATCAAATTGCGAGATTATTGACTTGAATGCTCCTAATGAAGAGGGAGAACTCGATGTTAGTAACTGTACAAATATGTTCTCTGGTTGTATTTATCTTCAGCAGGTTGTAGGCATTATTAGCCTTCCAGATACAGGCTATTCAGTGTTGAATATGTTTGATAGCTGTGTAAGGCTTATTTCCTTTAAGATTAAGAATTTGGCACAAGACTTAGATTTGCATCGTTGTGCTCAGGTTTCACCAGAGTCAATCCTCTATACAATTCAGAATGCAAAACCAGATGCTTCATTCTTGATTACTTTGGAGACTTCAGTATTAGAGAAGTATAACTCTTCAGCTGATTGGGCAGAAGTTCGTTCAGCAATAGAGGCTAATAGTAAAATTGTAATAGCATAAAATTATGGACAAAATTCTCATGTTGTTGCTCAGTTTATGGAGCAAAGGCTATACACTTAATAGCCAAACTATATGGGATAGCATTAAACTAATGAAATTATGGCTTACGAAAATTTAAAAAATGCAATAATGCAGGTTATAAAGCAGAATGGTAACCAGGAAATCACTGGTTCCATTTTGCAAAATGCTTTACTTAACATGATTGACAATACGCCTGAAGTTGTTCAAACAATCGGTGGAGCTGAAGATAAAGTTATGTCTCAGAAGGTAGTGAGTGATAAATTCAGTGACTTAACATCCGAAATGTCGCCAAACAATCTTATGACATTTACTCAATCTACTCCTTTGTCAATATCTACTTTAAGTGACGGCGATATAGAAATTAAATTTAATAAAGGTTGGAATAACTATTCATCAAAATTTACATCAAATGAATTGTTTACAACTACTGGAAAAGAGCTATTTAAAAATGCCTCTCAAGGTTGGTACGCTGTAGTATTTAAAATCTCTACAAAAACCTTTACCTATTTTAATTTGCAATTTTTAGATAAATCCTATAAATCTGATTATATATATTTATTCTCTTGTGATTGTAGTAATATGGCCAAAATAAGTAGAATACATTCTTCTGGATTTGCTATTACAGAATATAATTCAGAGTTGTATTTATCTATAGGACCATTCGATAAATGGTTGAAGTATTCTGATTTATTGACATCCGAAATGTTGCCAAACAATCTTATGACATTTACTCAATCTACTCCTTTGTCAATATCTACTTTAAGTGACGGCGATATAGAAATTAAATTTAATAAAGGTTGGAATAACTATTCATCAAAATTTACATCAAATGAATTGTTTACAACTACTGGAAAAGAGCTATTTAAAAATGCCTCTCAAGGTTGGTACGCTGTAGTATTTAAAATCTCTACAAAAACCTTTACCTATTTTAATTTGCAATTTTTAGATAAATCCTATAAATCTGATTATATATATTTATTCTCTTGTGATTGTAGTAATATGGCCAAAATAAGTAGAATACATTCTTCTGGATTTGCTATTACAGAATATAATTCAGAGTTGTATTTATCTATAGGACCATTCGATAAATGGTTGAAGTATTCTGATTTAGCGGCAACAACAGAGAAAAGTGATGCTACTATTTTTCAAATTGGCGATTCTATAACATTCCAAAAAGATAATAAAAAAGATGATGACCCAGTAACAAATCCTTATATTTATAAAGGAAATGGTTTTATGCGTTATGTTTGCAATAAATTAGGAATACCAGCTAATAAACATTTCACGAGAGGCCAAAATGGACAAACCATAGTAGGTTATGCTAAATATCTCCAAGCTAATCCTGCTGCATTTCCTAAAAGCTCAGCAAATCTATCTAAGCTAATATGGGTTATAGAATTGGGAACGAATGATTGGGGTCATGAAACACAGGCTACAGATATAGGTGATAAATCTGATTATGTGAATAAAACAGGAAATAATACTGTCTATGGAGCACTTAGAACTATAGTAGATTATATACTCCCAGACATAAATGCTAATGAGCAAGCTCCTCATGTTATAATGTTGACACCTATGGATAGGGGCGCTTATTCTAACAATAGCGAAGCATCTTGGAGGCCTTGTAGTTTTAGTTATGATAGTAATGGAGATATAGTTTTTACAAAAAATTATAAAAACCATACTATAGATGATTATGCAGAAGCAATACGTTGGGTTTGCAAACGAGAAGGCTTTATATGTGTAGATTTTCTCGAAAATCCTATATGCTTACGTAAGTACTTTAATAAAGCCTTATCATTTGGTGATTGTACAATGAAAAGCGGTACAAATTACCCAGAAGTTTATCAAGATATTTATGGTGATAATTTGCATCCAACAGACAAAGGAGATAAAATGATGGGGCAATTTATTTTAGAAAAAACAAAGCACATTTTTATAAATGTTTAAATTATGAGACAAATAAATTATATTATTATTCACTGCTCAGCCACTAAGGCTGGGCATGATTTTCGTGCCAAAGATATAAATGAATGGCACAGAGAACGTGGTTTTGATAGAATTGGCTATCACAAAGTTATAGATTTAGATGGCAAGGTTGAAAATGGTCGTCCTATCTGGCAAATAGGTGCTCACTGTAAAGGCCATAATCGTGATTCGATTGGTATTTGTTATATAGGCGGACTTGATAAGAACGGAAATCCGGCAGATACTAGAACTGAAGACCAAAAAATCGCTTTAAAAGCGACAATTGAATACTTCAAGTCAAGATTTCCAAATGCTAAAGTAGTAGGCCATCGTGATATGCCTAATGCGCATAAAGCCTGTCCTTGTTTTGACGCAAAAGAGGAATATAAGAATATATAAAATTATCCCAGGTACTCCCTATTTTTAACAGAGGTTATCCACTATATCTAGGTTATAAAGTTATCACCTTTATATAGTGGATTTCACTCTCTTCATCTATTTAATTATAGCTAGAATTATGAAACAACTGAATTTTTATAATATACTTTCGCAATTTTTAATCGTGATTCTCTTGGGGGCTTTTTTGTATATTTGGCACCAAGGAAAACAACACAAAGCTTGTGAATTAGCGTACCAGAATAGTATATCAGTGAGTATGGATTCACTGCATAAATACAAAGTGGCCGACAGCCTAAATGCAATTCATATTTCAAATATAGAATTGTCTTTGAAGCAATATAAGCAGCTAAGAGCTGATGACGCTAAGTTAATTAAGCAGCTTAAAGCTGATAAACTTACTGCTATAGTAAATCCTGAAACTGTTATCAAGTACAAAATAAAGACACAGCTAAAAGATTCTATAATATACAGAGATACAGTAAAGGCTATTAGCTATCATGATTCCTGGAATTCAGTAACAGGATATTTTACAAAAGATTCAGCAAATCTAAATATACAGTCTAAAGATGAACTTTTAATTACAAAGTCTGTAGAACGAAAAAGATTTTTAGGCATTAAGCTTAGTCCTAAATGGTTTGGTTATCGCAATTTGCAACTCAATATTGTTAGCAAAAATCCAAATTGCATGATTGACAATATAGAATACATAGAGCTAAAGTAAAAATATTTAACAAGGTAACAATTCGTGAACTATCTGTGAACGTTATAGGGTAACACCTAACCTATTGAAAATCAATTATTTATATAAAAAGTTACCCAAGTTACCCTATAATCTATATAGTTCAAATGAAATTTTTGAAAATAGTTACTATGGTCGTAGTATATGTTTTTTAAAAATAACCCTATAAATTATAGAAAAGGTCCGTGCTCCGGGAACGTTTATATAAATAATTGATTTTCAATAGGTTAAGTGGTTCCGTAAATAATTTTTATTTGGTGAACCTCGCCTATCTGATAAATTTATAAGATTTAAGTAATATAGAATTGTGTTACGCGTACGCGCGTATATGCACATACATTATTTAAGATTTATAAGTTCAAGTGTTAACAGTAGTTAAAAAATTTTTTGTTAACTTCTTTTAACATAAAAAATTTTTTTATATGAAGAATTTTTGTTACTTTTGCAAATGAAAATAATAAAGAACATAACTTCATATTTTACATGGAAAAATTTAACATAAATAAGATTATGAGCCAATATGGCTTACAGGAGCAAGAGGTTGCAAATCTCTTATGGCCGATGGTCAAATATCCTGAGCTCGGTTTTAAGCGAGTATTAAGAGGCGAAACTTATCTCGATTCTGCACAGATATGTGCCTTAGCTCACTATTTACAGGTTCCAGTATCTGACTTATTCACTGTAGAAGATACAGATTGGCACGCTATTACAAAAGATAAGCGAACAATCTTTACAAAAGGTGAGTATAAGATAATTTTAGGAAGAGACTTCTCGGTATCTATTTATAAAGGTATGGATGAAATTAAAAATTACGTCATAAATGCCAAAACAGTTAGAATAGAAGAGTTTATCAACAGTATAGATAATTCTATCAAAAAGTATGAACAAGAATTGTTAAACAAATAAATTTTTTAAATTATGGACAATATTAAGATTTCAGTAGATGTTAATGTACATCTCTCAGAGAAGACAGAGAATTTTATTTCTAGCTTGGTAAGTAAGTTGATTTCAACTCCAGCAGCTCCAGCAGCTCCAGCAGCTCCAGCAGCTCCAGCAGCTCCAGCAGCTCCAGCAGCTCCAGC
>ERZ857629.1336-NODE-1336-length-27601-cov-3.577942_pt1 | contig 27601 bp, 30 predicted proteins | sample MGYA00519700_ERZ857629 | MGnify/ENA primary metagenome ERZ857629 (study PRJEB31778, sample SAMEA3449351) | human gut metagenome | biome: human gut; feature: human-associated habitat; material: faeces | place: United Kingdom | collected 2010/2012 ...
TTTTATTAATTACGGGAATTATAGTAAGGTCACTATTTAGAGCTAAGTATAAATTTGCAAGAGTTTGGGCTTCTATTCCTTGAGCTGCATCAACTAATAAAAGGGCACCTTCACAAGCTGCTAGTGAGCGTGATACTTCATAAGAAAAGTCTACATGTCCTGGGGTATCTATTAAATGAAGAGAATAACCATTATATTCAATGCAAGCAGTATTTAGTTTTATTGTAATACCTCTTTCTCTTTCAATGTCCATATTATCTAAAATTTGAGCTTTCATTTCTCTTTTTGATACGGCACCGGTATATTCTAACAAACGGTCTGCCAGTGTGCTTTTACCATGATCTATATGTGCGATAATGCAAAAGTTACGTATTTTATCCATGTTTATCACCTGCTTTGTTAATTTTATCATATTTTGTAAAAGAAAAAAAGAAGCTTTTATTCAGCTTCAATTACGGCTTTAATTCTTCTTACGCCAGCTGATGATGCTTCTTCTTTAATAATTTTAAATTTACCTATTTCTTTAGTGCTTTTAACGTGTGGCCCCATACATATTTCTTTAGAGACATCACCAATAAAGTAAACAGTTACAATATCAGGATATCTATCTATAAATGAGTGCTCAGCACCGATTTGAACTGCTTCTTCTTTGCTCATTTCTTTTACGCTTACTTCTAAATCTTCATTAATCCATTTATTTACTAGTTCTTCAGTTTTTTGTAATTCTTCAGGTGTTAATTTATGATCACATGAAAAGTCAAAGCGCATTCTTTCATTATTGATGTTTGAACCTTTTTGGTGAACATCTTCATTAACGGTAATTTTTAATGCTGCATTTAAAAGATGAGTTGCTGTATGGTATCTTGTTTCAGTTTCACTGTCACCAGCAAGACCGCCTTTAAACATACCTTTTGATGCTGTACGAGATTTTTCTTGATGTTCTTTAAATTTTTCAGCGAAGCCAGCTTCATCTACTTTAAGATTTTTTTCACTTGCTAGTTCAAGAGTAAGCTCAATTGGAAACCCATAAGTATCATATAATTTAAATGCTAAATTCTTATCTATTTCTGTTAAACCTTCAGTTTCTTTAGCAAAAACTTTTAAACCTTTTTCTAGAGTTTTACTAAATTTAACTTTTTCTTTTTTTAGTTCATCTATGATATGTTCTTCGTTTTGTTTTAATTCACCATAGTATTTTGCATATTTAGAGATTATCATCTTTGCTAGAGTTTCTTCAAAGTCACTACTTAAGTCTATATTAAGTTTTCTAGCATGACGTAGCATTCTTCTAATTAGTCTTCTTAGAATGTAACCTCTATCAGTGTTTGATGGGACAACCCCTGCTTCATCGGCTAGGATAAAGACACTTGTTCTAATATGGTCAGCGATAATTCTAATAGATTTTTCATTGCCTTCATAAGGAAGATTAGATATTTCACAAATTTTATTAATTATGTCTAACCAAACACTTGATTTATAGTTATCATTAACGCCTTCTAAGACTGCTACTACTCTTTCAAGGCCCATACCAGTATCAACATTTTTCTTAGGTAAAAGTTCTACGGTGCCATCTTCTTTTTTGACATATTCCATGAAAACGTTGTTCCAAATTTCAACCCATCTGGCATCTTCGGGGTCAAAAACTTTAGGAGCTTCATCATTACTACGAAAGTAAAATATTTCAGTATCACCACCACATGGGCCGGTTTCACCTGCTATCCAAAAGTTATCTTCTTTACCTAAACAAGCAATTCTTTCACTTGGAATGCCTAAACTTTCCCAACAGAAAATACTTACTTCATCCTTAGGAATTTGATCATCACCTTTATAAACAGTTACAGCTAGCTTTTCTACAGGAATATTTAGTACTTTTGTAAGAAATTCAAAGCTATATTCAATGCTTTCTTTTTTAAAGTAATCACCTAGTGACCAGTTTCCTAACATTTCAAAAAATGTATGATGGGTAACATCGCCAACAGAATCTAAATCGTTAGTACGAATACATTTTTGGTAGTCTACTAATCTTGTTCCATAAGGATGAGGTTTGCCCATTAAATATGGAATAAGTGGCTGCATACCAGCTGTATTAAATAATACGCTTGGATCATTTTCAGGTACTACTGGCGCTGAAGGAATTTGTTTGTGTCCTTTGCTAACAAAATAATTTATGTATAAGTCTTTTAAATTCATGTAAATTCCTCTTTTCGTTTCTATAAAAGAATTTTATCACAAAAAAAACTATTTTAAAATAGTTATTTGATGTTTATTTCCAAATACTTTTAGGAATTAAAATAGTTTCGATAATAGCTTTATTTTCACTTGTTTTAATATCTAAAACTTTAGCTAAGCTTTCTTTTGCTAGTAGAAATTCTAGTTGTTCTTTTTTATAACTTAGAATGTCTGATATTAGAGGTGCTCCTTCATTAAATTCTTTAGGTACATAATATTTAATTAAGATGTTAGATGTACCATGATTTTCTATTTCAGTTTCAAAGTAACTAGCTTCTTTGGTAAGAGCTGTACTAGTAAAACCATCTTCATAGATAAACTGCTCTTTTAAGCGATTTAATTCGGTTAAATTCTGCACTCCATATTTTTTAAAAGCATCTATGGTTACGCCTCTAAATACTATAAAGTTTTTATTGGTTTTGGGAAATAAGCTAATGGCTTTTTCAATATTTGTTGTTAGCTCGCTTACCTCTTTTATTTTTTCTTTATCTACTTCACCATTTATTTCGTTATCCCAGTTATTTCTTAATATAGCATTAATATCTTTAAAAGATGCACCAGTATATTTTCTTAAAGCGGTTATTAGTACTGGAGCTGTTTCTTTAGTAAAAATATTAATTAGAGGCATAAAGATGCCAGTTATCTCTTGTTCATCTTTAAATTCTATGTAACTATTAAAGTCTTCTTTTTGAATAAAGTTATTAATTTATCGCCTTTAATAAGCGAGTAAATGTATTTTATTTCTTTACTTTCTATCAATTTAAAAACTCCTAACCTTTGATTTTTTCTAGGAACTTTTTACTTTTTAAATATAGACCCGTGTATCTATCGTAATAGGTTTTTAGAAAGTAGTCGATGTTATTTTTTACTTCAGCACTTATTTCTAGTTTACTGATAGTATTTATATCTACTAAATAGTACATTCTTAGCATTTTTAAAGTTTTACTATTATAAATAATTTGATTAGTATAACATTTCTTACAAATGTGACCGCCTTCGTCTGCTGATATGGTTATAATATCTGTTTTACTACCACATAAACAGCATGAATCAAAAACAAGGCCTACACCGAGGTAGTCTAACATTTTAGTTTCATAAATATTAGTTATTATTCCTGGGTCTAGGCCATCATTTATTTTTAACAAACTACTTATTAATAAATCATATATTTTAGGGTTTGAATTTTGCTTAAATACTTGTTTGGATAGATCACATAGATAAGACATATAACTAATTAAGATAATATCATTTTTGATGTTTTTAAAGTCATTAATAATATCAGCTTCTTTAATAGTACTTAATTTATTTTCTTTATAGTAAAGCCAAAATTTAGAATATGATAAATTCATTGTTGGTACTCTTAATGGACTTTTTAAACTCTTAGCACCTTTAACGATGGCACTTACGATACCACCTGCTGTTAAGATATTAATTATCTTACTTGTTTCTTGATAATTTGTTTCACTTATTACTATGCCTTCTACCTCAGTTAACATTTACTACTCACCTTTTTTATATATTAAATAATATTTTATTTCTCCTGTTTCTTTAAATAGTTCCCAAGCTTCTTTCTTTGTCATATAATCCCTAGCCGCCTTTCTACTACTATAATGGGATTATATATTATATTTTATTCACTTTTTTGAAATTGGCAATCTTCCAGTAACATATTCATGGTATGCATCTTTATATGTGCATAATGTTAGTGGGATATTATTATCATTTAAATAAGCGATAATGTCATCTATTTCATCGTTAAATAGAACACGACCATTTTCAGTATATGAATATTTAATTATTCTTTCTTTATCTACTTTGTGATCACCAATTAAAGTTAATGATTTAAACTGCTGAATAATATATCCGTAATTTTGTTCTAATCGTTGTTGGTAATACATTCTAAATGCGGCACTAATTAGTTGGTCCATACTATAATGGCTCGTTCTATAATAATCTAAAATAGTAAATTTTCTACTATTACCATTTTCGTCTTTTATTCCAAATTGAATTTTTAAAGCTACATCTTTTATAAGATCTTTGACGCTTTCTTCTCTTATAAATCTTTCTCTAGCAAATTCTTCACATAAAGCATGAAACTCTGGAGTATATTTTTGCATATCTTGATCTTCTGCGACCTTTTGTAATACTTCATTAATTCTCTGAACACTTGATTTTCCTTTTAACGATTTCATTAGTTCTACTGGTTCAATTAAATCAGAATTTAGATAGGCTTTAAATATTTCAGCTACTCCTTGTTCAGATTCTAAGGTGATTTTTCTAAAACCTTCTTTTATTGCATCTTGGCCTATTTTTTCGGCAACTTCAAGAAATGCTTGTGCTTTGTCAGCATATTCCGAGGATGTATTTAAAATTTCTCTAAGATAGTCCCTTTGTCTGCGTTTTTGCCATTTGCTTAAACGATTATAATAATCTGGAAATTCTTCTATATCAAGTTTTAGTACTTTGCTTACTGTAAGACTGTCAGCTTTAGCTTGAACATTTCTTCTAGTTTTTTCTTGATATTGCAGAATTGCTTCGTTTTGAGGATTTTCAATACTTTCACTTGCTATATACATTTTTATGTAATTTTTTAGAGTTTCAGTCATATAATACTCTCCAAAAAATAAAGTATCTTCTAAATTCGTATAGGTTGCGCCATTTACATAGGCTTCTAGGCAAGTTTTACCTATTTCTATTTTTTGATCACGTGTTAGTTTCATCTAATTCAACTCCTTAATAATCTCTAAAACCTAATTCGGTTAAATATTTTTCTTTATCACGCCAATTTTTAATTGTTTTTACAAATAACTCTAAATATACTTGTTTGTGTAACATGGTTTCAATATCTCTTCTTGCATAAGAACCAATAGTTTTAATCATTGAGCCTTGATGACCAACAATTATTTTCTTTAGTGAATCCCTATCAACAATGATATCTACGTTAATATTTATAATATTGCTTTTTTCTTCGTAAAGCGTTGTTACGCAGGTTACTGAGTGTGGTACTTCATCATTAGTTAAATTTAAGATTTTTTCTCTTACTAGCTCACTGATGATGAATCTAACACTAGTATTGGTAAGAGTTTCATCATCATAGTATTTGATATCGTCTGTTAAATATTTTTTGATAACACTAATTAGACGGCTTACATTATCATCTTTAATAGCACTTATTGGTACGATATCAGCAAAGTCATATAAGTCTTTATATCTATTAATAGCATTTAATATTTCTTCGTTATTTAGCTTGTCTATCTTGTTTAACACTAGAATAACTGGTGACTTTACTTTGTTTAGGGTTTCTACGATAAATTTATCACCTTTACCAAGAGGCGCGGTGGCATCTACCATAAAAAGAATAACATCTATATCATCAAGTGATTTGTATGATTCTTGGTTAAGTAGTTTTCCTAGTCTATCTTGCGGTTTATGAATTCCTGGAGTATCTATAAATATTATTTGTGTATCTTCGTCGTTGTATACGCCTTGAATTGCATTTCTAGTGGTACCTGCCACGTTTGATACAATTGCTAAGTGAGTTTTTAATATAGTGTTTAGCAATGTGCTTTTACCAGTGTTTGGTCTACCTATAATACTTACAAAACCACTTTTCATAAAATCATCCTTTCTTTTAGTAGATATTGAATGTTAATGAACCAACTTTTAATATTTTCTCGTTACGATTTAAGTCATATAAATAAACTAATGAGCTTGGCCCCATGAATTCAATTATAACATCTTTATTAAAATATTTTAAGTCATTTATATTATTTGAACCAACCATAATGTATATTTTATCAAAATCGCCTTTTTTGTAGCCGCATGCTACGGCTCTAGCAATGGCTGCTTGCTCTGCGTAGATAGCATCACGGAAAATGTTGTTTTTAACAGTTACACCACCAAATGTACGACCATCAGTAGTTACTACTACACTACTAAAACATAAAGTGTCATGTGGAGCATGCGCGTTACTTAATAATCTTTCTAATTCGTTAATCATGTTTTTCCTCCAAAATAAATGGATGTGGGCATAAGTCTTTTACTTTAAATATTTCACATTTACCATTTTTATTATAGCAGTATACGTTTGCTTCTTCACTAAAGAACTCAACAAGTAATTCTCTACATAAAAAACAAGGCTTACAGATTTCTTTACTGCTACCCATAACGTGAATTTCTTTAAAATCTTCTTTTTTGTAACCATCAGCGATAGCAGAAGCTACGGCAACTTGCTCGGCACATAAACCATTTTTGTATGAAGCATTTTCAACATTTACCCCAATAAATTCTTGATTATTAGTCATAATTAGAATACAAGCAACATTATATTTACTATAGGGGGTATAGGCGTTTTTGATTATTTTTTTTAAATTTTCAACCATTTTTATTCTTCCTTAATTTATAATATTTTTTTCGTTTAAGATTTCTTTTTGTAAGTCAAACATTTCCTTTTCTTCTTGTTCACCTAAGGTGTGATCATATCCTAGAAGGTGTAATAAACCATGAACTGCTAAAAAGGATAGTTCGCGTTTTTCACTATGAGCATATTCTATGGCTTGGCTTTTCATTTTAGGAATGCTGATGTAAATATCACCTAAAACATTAATTGGTCCAGGAAACGCGCCGTTATCATTTAAAGCGAAGCTTATTACGTCAGTTGTTCTATCAATTCCCCGATAGGTTTTATTTAGTTCATGCACTTCTTCATCATTAGTAAGAATCAAACTAAAACAAGCGTTTTCTATTTTTAATTTTTCTAGAGTATATTCTAATACATCTTCTAAATAATCATAATCTTTATAATTTACTTTATCAATAATTTCTATATCATTCATAATCTTACTCCATATATATTTAGTATTATTATACTTAATGTTACGATTACGATAATACAAATAACATTAAGCAGCAGGTTGTTTTTAAGGGTATCTGAGTATTTTTTAAATACAAGTTTGGTTATTACGTATATTAGATAGCCAAATAAGCCACCTATTACATTTAGGATAATGTCATCTATGTCAAAACTTCTACCAATACATGACTGGATAGTTTCAATACTAAAACTAGTGATAAAGGTGATTAAAAGATTGTACCAAACTTTTGGCAGTTTGCAGTAATAACTTATAAAGTAACCAAAGGGAACAAATATTAAGATGTTACCAATAACGTTACGATAAAATAACTTACTGTTTAAGTGATACCTAAACATTTCTTTAAACGGGATAAAATTATTTGAGTAGGATTCAAAATCAGTGCTTGTTACTAGTTCAAATAGTAATAAGATATACACGATAAATGATAGTGATAATAGTTCTTTATATAAGACAAACTTCTTTTTGTTTACTTTAATGTAAGTTAGTCTAATGGTTATTAACACAATAACAAATAATAATAACATTGGCCACATTTCAATTAAGAGATTAATTGCTTTGGTTGGTATCATTTAAATCACTTTCCTCAATGTATGAATACTCGTTTATTAATTCATTTGTAATAACAAATACTCTATAGTTTATTGTACTATCATTTTCATCTTTTTTCAAAACTTTTTGACTAATTATTTCACCTTTTCCAGCAAGTTTTTTATTAAACTCTTCTTTGATGCGATTTAGGGCATCTTTTTCTTCATTTTTTTTAGTTGTTTTAGTGTACTCTATTTCTTTGTAGATTTTGATTTTTAACCAGAAGATTTTAATTTCTTTGATATTTTCTTGTTTGAAATACTGATATTTATTTTTTCTTAGAATGCGATTATTGATATTAAAGTTATATCTTTCGTTGCCAGTTTTAGTTTCCACTTCTTCAGTTTTGGGCATGCTGATTTCGGCATTGTACCAAATATTGCCGTAAACTTCGCCTGCTGCTGGAACAAGACCTTTAACGTTTTCATATAGAGTTATTTTTCCACTTATTAATGTGGAACCTTTTTTGACATAGTCACCACTTCTTACAAGAGGAACACCTTTGGTACTAACTACTTTGGTGATGTAGGCATCTTTTAAAGCGATGATATCTCTTGGCTTATCTTCGGTTTTTGGTGCGATGATTATTCGCTCTTCAGCTCTAATAATATATTTCATGCCATCTTTAGTAATGCTTAGCCATTCTAGAGTATTTGGATTATCTTTAAGAATTTCTTTAGTTATTTTATCTAGAGTTTCAAAAGAATAACCAAGAGTATATTTTTTTATGCCATGGTTTTTTAATTCTTCACTAACTAGTTTTCTAATACGACTATTTTGATGAATAACTTGTACATCTAAAATATAGTTTGATAAATAGTTTACCCAAATAAACGATAATGCTACTACGAGAATATAAAAAAGATTTTGCTTAATTAAGTATTTTAAAGAAAGAAATCCATCATATTTAAAAACTCTAATTTTAGAGTAATAGTTTAGTTTTTTAATCTTACGGTAATCTTTAACATCTATTAAAACTTCTAAGTGGTCTTTAAAATATTTTACATCATATAAAGATATTTGATTATCTATGCATTTTTTAATAAATTTATTTTCATATTTTTTTACTTCAAGCCATATTCTTTTATTCATATAAGACTCCGCTAATTATTCCTTCAATAAGTAACTCTACTTTTTCTAGTCTCTTTATTTTAAGATTTAGACCTTTTATTTTAATATTTTGATTAGCTAGTTTAACTAAAATTACTTTATCAGAGAAAGATAGAATACACTCATAGTTATATATATAAATGTTATTATCATATAAGCAAATATAGTATGATTTATCTCTTAAGGCATTATCTATTATATTTAGCATATTCTTCACCATTTAATTATATGTGGTATAGAAAAAAATAAGACACGAGTGCCTTATTTATGATGATATTTTGTACGGAGAAGAAGCTGTTCCTGAACCACTTGTTATTTTGACTTTGGATTTAAGTGATATAGATGGGCGCAGAGCACGGTCATAGTAAGCATTGTCATTTGTAAGTTTACTGCCATCGTCGCCATCAACAACAAAAACACCGGTGCCGTAATTAGTAGTGAAACTGGTAGGAGACAAAGTATACCATATTTCTGTAGTAGCATTTTGATTTAAATAAAACGTTGTATTTGATAGCTGATAAGCACCGCCGGCAAACGCTACCTCATCTGCAGTAAGTAATCCAATTTTCGCATAATTCTTTAATGCTCCATTGCCATAGGTTGTATCACTTACAGTAAACTTAGATAATTTGCCACCATTTTTATCATTTTGGCATACTAATGATGGATTAGCAACAAGAAGGTTGTTAACCCTTGAATATAATCTTTGAAGTGTCTTATAATAATTTATATTTGTGCCATATCCATAATTTGTACCATAACCAATACTCCAAGGATCATAAGTTATATCAGTTACAACATTCTTATCGTTGCACCATATTGTATCAGCTAGCTGACTATCACTAAACCCAGATTGTCTAGATAACACGTTAGTATACCATAAATTTAAACTGGTTAATATTGTACTCGCATTATTATTAGCGTGAGCAGAAGCATAAGAGCTTGCTCCTACAGTACCGTACATCAACCCAATATAAGCGTTATCATCAGTAGTTGTATTAAATTTTGATTGGAAAGTAGTTCCATCATATCTAGCAAAAGCATAATCGGTTCCCGTTGTATTACAAGGTGTACTACTTAAACGTATATTATTAGTGCTTGTTAATCCGTTATAACTATAAAGTACTAACTTAATTGAGCCATCTCCTGTTACTCTTACTATTCGCCAGCACATATTGGCATACTCTACAAAATTATTAGTTACTGCTCCTCTAAAATAATAGCTCGTGCCATAATCGTCTTCTTTACTAACAAGAGCTGCTTCATTAGAAGCTGAAATATCTTGTCCAGGATATGTTGAAGGAGAGCTTATTACAGTATTAGCATTTTTAATAGCAGCAAGTAGTGTTCCGCTTCCGGGATTATCCCAGGTTGGTGAAAATTCAAAACTAATATTACATCTTGCTTTATTTGCTGTAATGGTACTTACGCTAAAAACCCATTTTGATCCATTCCAAGTGGCTGCTCCTGTTCCATTTGTACATGTTACAGTCGCGGTATAACCGGAGAACTTGCTTCATTGCCATCTACGGTTATTGCTAAAAGTGTGTCTTTTGATTCAGAGCAATTAGCATTTAATAATACGTCATTTTCATATTTTCTTAAAAATACAATACCTATTGTTACAATAGTTATACTTAAAAGAAGAATCATTAGTACATTTTTATTTTTCATTTGTTCACCTATTTTCTTCCTTTATTATATAACAAGACCCCCCTATTATGTCAATTAGCATTATGAAAAAACCACACTTTTGTGTGATTTTATTGTAGTTTTTCTCTTACCATTGAGCTTACTTTTTTCATGTCAGCGGCCGCTCCACATTTTGAGCCGACTGTTTTAATTACAAGCCCCATACCTTTCATGCCATCAGGATTAAGTTCTTTGATTGTTTCATCAATAACTTTTTCTAGTTCTTCATCGCTTAATTCTTCAGGTAGGTACTTATTTAAGATTTCTATTTCTTTTTCTAAATTATCTGCTAAATCTGTGCGGTTATATGTTAAATATTCCTCTTTACTATCTTTACGAGTTTTAACTTGTTTTTTAATTACTGCTAGAACTTCATCATCAGTAAGTGATGATTTTTTATTTATTTCTTCATTTTTAAGAGCACTTTTAAGCATACGTAGTACTGATAAAGTAAACTTATCTTGCTCTTTCATTGCAGTTACTAAATCACTATTAACTTTTTCTAACATATTATTTTCTCCTAGTCTCTATTACGATTTTTCTTACGAGAATTCTTAATCATTTCTTTAAGTTCGTTTCTTCTACGAACTCCTGGTTTCTCGTAGCATTTATGTTTTTTTAGTTCAGAAGGGACACCACTACGAGCTACTTTAATTTTGAATCTCTTTAGAGCATTATCAACATTGCCATTTCTAACTTCTACCTTAGTCATTATAATCCCTCCTTTCAAAGCTAAATGTATTATAACATTATTATTTTATGCGTGCAATATAAATGATTGAAAATGTTGAAAAATGTAGTTAAACATTCTTCTAACAGAAATTTTTACATATGAAATGGTGAGTCGCCGGAGTCTTTTTCGGTTGGTGAAATGGCCCCCTGTGTACTAAAGTCTTCACCTTCCATTATTTGATTTATTCTCTGTTTAAACTTTTCTAATGCACTTTTGCCTGCACTTATTGTTTCGCTTTCACTAATTTCTAAAAATTTAGCAATAGTACTAATAGAATAACTTTTACTATTAATATAGCCTAGTAAAAGAATTATCATCATGATTTCTTTTGGTTTAAATCCATATATGATGTATGCAAAATCTTTGTTTTTTATTAACTCTAACACTTTTTGATAATCTTCTTTTGTTAATTCTTCTACTTCTTCGGTACTAGGTTTTACTGGTTTTGGTAATTGTTTTGCATTTTGAGTTGCAACATCTTGGGCACTAAGCCTATTTCTTATTTTACGAACTATATAACTATAAAATTTTCTTTTTTGGGCTTCTGTAAGCTTACCAGTTGCTGGGTTATTTAGATCACCATCGTATCTTAATAGAACAATTTTCTTTTCTTCATCGCTTAGACTTGCTATTGCTTTATCTATTTGTTCCCTTGAATATTTACAAAAGTATTCATAGATTGTTTTGCATTTTCCTTTTTCTGAATGTTTTACTGCGATTGCATGTTTTATTTTGGGAATGATGCTTTGATGAATTTTTTTACAGGTAGCGGTGCTCGTTGTTTTTACTGGTTCAAAATTTAAATTACCACCGTATCTATCTAATATTATTTGTTTTTCTTCTTCGGTTAAACTTTCGAATGCTTCATCTACCCATTCTTTAGGATAAGGACTTAATAGTTCATAGAATGTTTTTCTAGAATATTTTTTCTGTGGATTTTTTCTAGGCGTTACATTAGCTTGCTCGACTTTGCCTTCTTGACGGATAAGTATTCTTTTAATTTTAGGAATTGTTACACAGTAAAAGTGATTGCTTTGCTGAGTTGTTAATTTACCGGTTGGCCGTTTATTGAAATCTCCATTATACCTTGTTAAAATCAACTGTTTTTCTTCATCGCCTAAAACTAATATAGCTTGATCAACTTGTTCTTTAGAGTACTCTGGAAAGTTATCGTATAAACATTTAAATCTTGTTTTTTTATCACTTGTCATGTAAATTAGTCTTCCCTTAATGTTAGTAAGGATAGCATAAAACCTTTTATTTATTACTTTATCAAGATATTTTACCGGTGGTCTATCTAACCCATTATTATATCTTTGCATAATAACACTTTTATTTTCTTCACTTAAACGGTTTATAACGCTATCAATGTCTTCTTTTGAGAAATCACTTAAAAGTTCATAAAATGTTTTAACACTAGTGGTTTTTCCTGATAATTTACATTCTTTATCTTTATTTGCTGATGCAACTTTTTTAGGTTGATTTTGGTCTTTTGTACTTGCGGGTGTTGTGTAGTTGTGAGTTTCTTGTTCTTGTTTTTCTAATTCTCTTTTGATTAGTTTTTCAGCTTTTTTTAGTCTCTTATGAATTGTTGATTGAAAACAGTTTGCTTTTTTCGCTATTTCTTCTTGGGTATATCTTTTACCATCATTAAATCCATAATAAAGGCTTACTGTTTCTCTTAGTGCTGGTGGTAGTTTTTTTACAAGTTCTCTTACTCTAAGAATTGTTTCGGCATTAAGATATTCTTCCTCAATGTCTAAACCATCAGATAGAAAATCTTCAATGTGGCGTTCTTTATCTTTGGAAGCGATATTTACAGGCTGACTTAAACTTATATCTGCTTGAACTTTTTTTAATTTTCTTAAAAACATATAAATTTCATTATCAATGCATTTAATTGCGTAGGTCGCTAGTGATATTTCTCTTTTGGAATCAAAGGTATCAACAGCTTTAATCAGACCTAAATTACCAATAGAAACCAGTTCTTCTTTGTCATAGTTTACAGTTCCAAATCTAGTGGATACTCGGTAATTTACTAGTCGCATATTGCTTTCTATAAGTTTTTGTCTAGCATCAAAGTCCCCTTCTAACATTAATTTAATTAATCGTTTGTTTTCGTCTTTAAGTAAACTTTTTGGTAGTGTGTTTATATCTATATAATTTTCTTTTGCCATTATTACACCCACTTTGGTTAGTGATGTTTATACTACTACGTTTTGGTTGATATTGCAAGAAAAAAAGCCTTGCGGCTTATTTGTATTCTTTTAAGATTTCTTCTATTTCTTCTTTAGTTTTAAAACCAATAAATTTAGTTACTAGTTCTTTGTTTTTGTAGATTTCTACTGTGGGAATGCTCATTACACCATGGCTTTGAGCTAATTCTGCGTGAGTGTCAGTATCTACTTTGATAATTTTAATGCCTTCTAATTCGGTAAGCTCCATACCAAGCATTTTGCAGGGACCACACCAGTTTGCAAAAAAGTCAACGATAGTTAAGTCGTTTGTTAAAACATCGTTTAATTCTTGATTACTTAGATATTCAATCATTTTGAGTTTCCTTTCTATAATCATTAATAATATCACTTGCACCTGTGAAGGTTAATTTTTTGTTATTAACAAGTTTTTCAGCACTTTCAGGAGTAATTATATCATATTTTAGTAGTACTCTTAAGCTTTCAGCGTTAGCTTCAGTTTTGTCTTTTTCTTTTTCATAGTTGATACAGATTGTGTATACCTCATTTACGCCGTTATAAGTGTCTTTAATATAGCTTGATAAGATTGGCGTTTTAGTTAGTAGTGTGTCTGCATAAGAACTTTTATTTACTAGTTCTGAGGTACTACTGATGGTGCTTAGTAAGAATACTATGATAAATGATACAACTACGCCTTCTAGTACTCCACAGATTAAACCACCAATACGGCTTGGTATACCTAGGATAAGTCCACTATTTAAAAGTCTTCCGACAACACCGGTTACTTTAGCAATTACGCCTAAGATAGTACTTATGATTACTAGAGTTACTGCATAACTTAGTCCTTCTATAACTAAAATATTAAATGTTTGTACACCACTAAATTTTCCAAATAAGTTTAAAAATGGTATATAGTCATAAAATAAGTTAGATATAGGATTTTTTAAGTAAAATGCTAGTATGATGACAATAATTGTTCCAACAAATGTTACTATACTATTAATTATTCCTTTTTTAAAACCAACTAGAGCAGATAGTAATAAGACTCCAATGATTATATAATCTATTATGTTCATTAAATCACATCCTATTAGAATTATATTATAAATGCTCAAAAAAATAAAGATTTATTTATTCTTTTATGGTATTATTTTGTTAGGTGATTTGTGCATGACTATTGTTTTTAAAGTTAGTGATAATATAAAAAATGAGATGATTAAGTATTATAGTGATAAGAAAAGAAGTAAAACTCCGCCTTATGCGATATTTCAAGCTGATGAGGCAGATACAATTATTACTTTGTATGAGTCAGGTAAAGCGATGTTTCAAGGAATGAGTGCAGATATTGATGCTAATATGTGGAAGGATTTAGAGAGGTCTTGGAATCACAGAGATATTGATTTGGAGCTTTCTAAGAAGGAAGAAAAGAAAAAGGAAGAAAAAGATACGAGGTTTGTAAATGCGGCGACGGTTGGTTCTGATGAGGTTGGTACTGGTGATTATTTTGGGCCAATTGTAGTTACAGCTTCTTACGTTAGTAGAGATATGATGAAACTTTTAACTGATTTAGGCGTTAGAGATTCTAAGAAACTTACGGATGATAAAATTTTAAAGATTGGCCCTACTTTAATTAAGGAAATACCACATGTTACTTATATTCTTAATAATGAAACTTATAATAAGTATGATCATAATATGAATAAGGTTAAAGCTATTTTACATAATAAAGTTCTTTGTGAGATTTTAAGTAAGCCAAATATTAGTTATGATTATATTGTTGTTGATCAGTTTTGTTATCCGAAGAATTATTTTGGTTATTTAAGTGGAGCCAAGGAAGTTTGTAAGCAGATTACTTTTACGACTAAGGCTGAAGATAAGTGTTTAAGTGTTGCGGCTTCTTCTATTATTAGTAGATATATTTTTCTTAAAGAGTTTGATAAGCTTGGCGAAAGTGTTAATACATTTCTTAAGAAAGGTGCTGGCAAAGAGGTTGATGAGATTGGAGCAATGATTGTAAGAAAATATGGTTTTGATAAGCTTAAAAGCATTGCTAAATTGAATTTTAAAAATACTGAAAAGGTAAAGGAACTTTTAAAGTAATTTCTTTCTAACATGAATAAATTAAGCAAAATAATAGCGAGTAATTAAACTCGCTTTTTAGATGTGATTACTAATAAAGGTTTTAAGTAAACTATACTGAGGAATATTGACACTTTTAAATTTATAGTCTAACTCAGCTAGTTCTAGTAGGATGTTTTCTAGTTCTTCTTTAGTATATTTAATGCTTTTTTCTTTGGCTAGTTTCATACGATATGGGTGAACTGCTAGAATTCTTGCTATTTCATCTGGGGTTTTATTCATGGCTTTAGCAAAATAGATTAGACGGTAAGATGAAGCAAGAAGAGCAATAAATGGAATGCAGTCATTTTTTGAGGCTTCAAAGTCATTAAGGAGTTTGGGAATAACCGCATAATTTTTATTGGTAATAGCATCAGCTAAAGCATAAGATTCATCACTTACTAGTTTAGCGCCGTACTCTTCTACTTCACTTTCAGTGATATCTTTAGTGATATTACTTATTTTATCTATTTCATTTAATACTAAATCATAGTTATTTAGGTTGTATTCAAAAAGCAAGTTTAAAGCACCATAAGAAATTTTGATATTTTGACTTTTGGCATAGTTATTTGCTTTTGTGTTTAGGTCATTTGGTTTAAGTTCGCTTATTTCAATAACATGGCCATTTTTATTTATTAGTTTATAGATTACGCTTCTTTTATCTATACTATCGGTAATTAAAATTAGTTTGGTTTTATCATTTGGGTGCTCTAGGTAGCTTTCTATTTTTTTGCTTTCGGCGCTAATTTTAAAATTTCTAACGATTACTATTTTGTCTTCGTCAAGTAGTGATATGTAGTTGCATTCTTCAATAACTTCATTAATGTTTGAGTCACTGTAATTAATTTTGGTAATATTAGTGGCGTTTTTGGTTATTTTATTTAGTTCATCGTTTAGTAGTCTTTCTGAGAAACTAGATATTAGATAGATATTCATAGGCTAGTCCTTTACGATACCAATTTTAGAAAATGGGTATAAAATAATATTGGTTTTACCTAGGATTTGGTCTTTTTTGATTGGCCCGATGATTCTACTATCTTGAGATAAAATGCGGTTATCACCCATTACAAAGTATTCGTCATCTTTTAGTTTTACTTCATCAAAGTCAGCTGTTTCAGATAGAGAGTATTTATCTTCTACTTCCTTTTCGTTAATGTATAATTTACCATCTATGTAGCTGACGCTTTCTCCAGGAAAAGCAATAATTCTTTTGATGATTGGTTTTTTATCAGTTTTTACTACGACAATGTCAAAACGTTTTAGGCCGTGAACTTTATAACCTATTTTATTTAATATCATAATATCGCCATCTTCAAGGGTTGTAAACATACTTGGACCGTTTACTTTAATTGGAGTAGCGATAAATGTTCTAATAATAATTACCACTAAAATAATGATTAGATATGGAATATAGTCTGATATTACTTCTCTACTTGGGATTATTTTTTTTTCTTTTTTCATCGTTAGTCACCTAGTTAATTATATCAAAGAATACGGATTCTATAAAGGGGGTTATAATGTTTTTAAACTATTTTCTTTTGACTTTGCTGCTGTGATACTTGTAATTGTGTCATTTAATAGTTCGTTTTTACTAGTTAGTGGTCCGGTTATTTTTAGATTTAAGTAAGGATCAATATCGTAAGGATATGATGAAATAGTAAGGCCTTCACATTCACTTGTAAGTCTTAAGAAAGTTCTTAAAAATTTTTCGGTTAAATTGGTTTGAATTTTTTCTTGTTCGTTATTTAGAGTTTCTTCAGCTTCAGCGTTTAAATTTTTGTATTTCACTTTTTTATCAATGGCAATTTTTTTGGCATTCCAGCGTTCTATTAAAATACTTGATATTTTAATTTTTGTAATTCCAAGAGTATTAATGAAAGCTAAGATGATACTGGCCGCTACGGTAAAACTTGCGGTGGTATCTTTTAGATGAGCTTCACTTTCATCTTTAAAGCCACTGTTAACTTTATATAATAATCTATTAATTTTCTTGGTGTATGGTGTTTTTTCTTGCTCACGATTTTGAATAGCATAGATGTATAAAGTGTTGTCTGCTATGCCGAATTTTATTTCAGGAAAATAATATATTCCTTCATCACTATTTAGAGAGCTTACTAATTTGTAGGGAGTTTCATTATACTCTTTATCTTTAACTATACTTGATTTTAAGTAACTATTAAATATTGGAATAAATGCGTTTATTTTATTTTTTGATAGGTCTGAATTTAAAAATTTGATTCTTCTTTCTAGAAAACTAATGGGGGCATCAAAATCATCAGTTGTAGCATTTGCGAATAGATATGCTAAAAGACTTTTTATTTTATCTGAACTTGTACCTTCAAATGCTGACAGGTCATAAAAGTTTAGAGCACTTTCTACGTAAGATAGAAGGAATGAGTCAAATTTTGTTTTTTCTTTAATATTTAGATTCGGTATTAATATTCCCTCTTTAGGAGCACTAGTGGTTACTTGTTTTCCGTCAACCCTAGTTGTGAATATAATGTTGTACATGAAAAAGGCTTCTATGGTTCCTAGAGATGCTTCTTTAATAAAACTATTATAAAATATATCTAATATGTTCATGTTTTTTCCTCTAGTTAATTATAACAAAATAAAAAAATTCTATAAAGTACTTATAGAAATTTTTTCATTTTTTTAAAGGCTTCGTTGTTGTCTAGAGTAGTTTCTGATAGTTCATTAAATAAATTCTTTTGGTTTTTATCTAACTTCGTAGGAATGATAATGTTAGTTATAACAAACATATCTCCTTGTTTACCTATTTTTTCATCATCTACTCCGGCACCTTTAACTTTGATTTTTTCGTTGTTTTGAGTTCCAGCGGGAATGTCTATGGTTATTTTACCATTAATTGATGGTATTTCTTTTTCACATCCTAAAACTGCTTCTGTTATTGTAAGAGGACAAATTAGATAAATATCTTTGCCATCTCTTTTAAATAGTTCGTGTTCTTTAACAGAGAATTCTATATAAATATCGCCGTTTGGTCCACCGTTAATACCACTTGAGGCTTTACCGGTCATACGCATTTGATCGCCAGTGTCGACGCCTCTTGGAACGCGCATGGTTATGGTTTTTTCACGGCGAATTACGCCTTTACCTTTACATTCAGAGCAGTTATTATCAAATGTTTCACCGCTTCCATGACAAGAAGGACAAACAGTTTCGGTTTGAATTACACCAAATAGGGATCTTTGTGATGATATCACTCTTCCCTTTCCGTTACATTTTGGACAGGTGTGAGATCCTATACCACCTTTTCCTTGGCAAGAAGTGCACTGCTCGTTAACCATTATTTTAAAGGTTTTTTCACAGCCAAATACGGCTTCTTCAAATGTTAAGGTTAGTTTTACTAGAGCATCATCGCCTTTTACGGCTGTTTTTCTTGCTCCGCTGCTTCTTCTACTACGACCACCACCCATTAGATTTTCAAATATATCACTTAGGTCTATATCGCCAAAATCAAAGCCTGAAAAGCCACCAAACCCACCTTGGAAGTCTCCAAAACCACCACTGCCAGTGCCATCAAAAGCACTACTGCCAAATCTATCATATTGGCTTCTTTTTGCTGGATCACTTAGAACAGAATAAGCCTCGCCAATTTCTTTAAATTTTTCAGCGGCATCTTCGGTTTTATTAACGTCTGGATGATATTTTTTTGCTAATTTACGAAATGCACTTTTAATTTCAGCATCAGTTGCAGTTTTAGGAACGCCTAATACTTCATAATAATCTTTTTTTGCCATTAACTATCACTTTCCTCATTAAATTCATCTATTAGATTACTAAAGAATGATATTGCATTATCGTAAACATCTTCTTTAGTCATATCAATACCAATATTTTTTAGTAGTTCTACTGGGTAATTGGTGTCACCACTTTTTAAGAATTTGATATATTTTTGTTGCATATCATCTTCGTTTTTAATAATTTTTGTTGCAACGGTAATTGCTGCTACTACGCCAGTAGCGTATTTATATAGGTAAAATGGATAAAAATAGTGTTCTCTTCTAATCCATGAGTAAGAACTTAACTCATCTAGTTCTACTTCTTTGCCATAGTATTTTTCTTTAATTTCTTTAATTGTATTGGTTAGAAATTCTTCACCGATGATTTCATTTTTGTCTAACATCTCATACGCTTTGTTTTCTAGTTCACCTTCTAAGCAAGCATCGAATAAGTTGTTTTGAATTAGTTCAATCATATTGTAAATCGCTATTAATTTTAATTTTTTGTTACGGCTATTTTCTTTGATAAAATAAGATAGGATTAATTCATTAGTTAGTGATGCTACTTCAGCTACGAAAATGTCATTATCATAGTTATGTTTGTCATTGCTTTTTTGACTTAGATAATAATGAACTGCATGTCCTAGTTCATGAGCAATGGTACTAACATCAGTGAATTTGCCAAAAAAGTTTAGAAGGATAACTGGATGAGCATTGTAACAAGATGTGCAATAGCCCCCACTTGATTTGCCTTTGTATGAACAGTAATCAATCCAATTTTCATTAAAAGCTTTACTAATAATGTCGGCGTATTCTTTTCCATAAATTTTTGTGCTTTCAGTTACTAGATACTGAGCATCTTCTACGGAGAAACTCATCTCGTCAGTTAGAATTTGCGCAGATAAATCGTAACTTGCTAATTTTTCTAAGCCTAAGCTAGTTTTAATTAGTCGTAAGTATTTTTGATAGACGTTTAATCTTTTATGAACGACGTTATAGAGACTAGTTACTACATCTTTTGGGATATTAGATGAGTCTAATTCAGCTTCTAGGGATGAATTAAATTTACGAATATTTGCCATAGTACTTTCGTTTTTCATGCTACTTATTAAGTTTTCCGCAAAAATAGTTTTGAATTTTTGGTTAGTAGTAGTTAGCATCTCGTAAGCTTTTTTTCTAGTATTACGGTCTTTGCTTTGCATGATAATGCGATAAGAACTATTAGTTATTTTGGTAGTCGTACCATTATCATTAATTGTCCCATAGTCTAATACTGAGTTTAACAAAGTGTTATTCACGTTTCTAAAGGCACTATTGGTACTAGTTAGTTTAGTAATTAGTTCTTCTTCAGTAGCTGATAGAGTATGCTCTTTAGTTCTTAGCATGTTTTCAATATAGAAACGATATTTGCTAAGTTTTTGCGTGTTTAACATTTTTTTGATTTTGGAAGTTTCGGTTTTGATTATTTCTGGCTCAATAAAACTAGAAAGGGATATAAAGTCAGTATAAGTTTTGTGAATCTTGCTTAGCATTAGATCATTTTCACTGTTTTCTAAATCTTCGTCATGTTTTAAATTAGCATAAACGTATAATTTTGCTAATCTAGCATCATAGGCAAAGTATTCTTCTAAAGTTTGATATAACATGTTTGCAGATTTAGTTACTTTACCTTTATATTCTTTAATTTTTGAGTATTCTGTTTTAATTTTTAAGTAATCTTTTTCCCAGTCTTTTGCTGTTTTATAATAGCTTGTTAAGTCCCATTTATAGTCTTTTTCTACTTCGTTACGATTATTATATTCCACTTTTACCTCCAAGAAAAGTTCTAGATACTTTCTAGAACCTTTTAGTCTTTATTTACAAATTCAGCTTCTTCTGGGCCGTTATTTGTATTGTTTTCATTATTATTTTGGTTTGCTTTAGCAGCTTCTTCATAAACTTTTGCACTTAAGCTCATAGCTTTTTCATTTAAAGCTTTAGTTTTGTTTTTAATGTCTTCAATGTCTTTGCCTTCAAGTGATTTCTTTAGGTCTTCAATTAGCTTTTCAGTTTCTTTTTTATCATCGTCAGTTAGTTTGTCGCCTAAATCTTTGATGGCTTTTTCGGTTGCAAAAATTGTTTGATCAGCTTCATTTCTTGTATCAGCTTCTTCTTTTCTTTTTTCATCAGCTGCTTTATTTGCTTCGGCTTCTTTAACCATTTTATCAATTTCTTCATCAGTTAAGTTATTGTTTGATGTGATGGTAATTGATTGTTCTTTACCAGTTCCTAGGTCTTTAGCTTTAACGTTTACGATTCCGTTTGCATCAATATCAAATGTTACTTCAATTTGAGGTACACCTCTTGGTGCTGGTGGAATGTTATTTAATTGGAAACGGCCAAGAGTTTTGTTATCTGGTGCCATTTTTCTTTCACCTTGTAATACATGAATGTCAACAGCTGGTTGGTTATCAGCAGCAGTTGAGAATACTTGACTCTTACTTGTTGGAATTGTTGTATTTCTTGGAATTAGAACAGTCATGACATCACCTAGAGTTTCAATTCCTAATGATAGAGGTGTAACATCTAATAGTACTAGGTCATCTACTTCACCAGTAAGTACGCCACCTTGAATTGCAGCACCCATAGCAACTACTTCATCTGGGTTAACACTCTTATTTGGTTCTTTTCCTAATTCTTTTTTAACTAATTCTTGAATGTAAGGAATTCTTGTTGAACCACCTACTAATAGTACTTCATCTATATCTTTAGCTGTTAATTTAGCATCGCTTAATGCTTTATGTACTGGTTCTAGTGTACTATCAAATAGATCACGACATAAGTCTTCAAATTTAGCTTTTGTTAAGTTCATATCTAAGTGTACTGGACCATCTGCTGTTTGACTAATAAATGGTAAGTTAATATTAGTTGTACTCATACCACTTAAATCTTTTTTAGCTTTTTCAGCAGCATCTTTAATTCTTTGCATAGCCATTTTATCGCCAGATAGGTCTATTCCATGCTCTTTTTTAAATTCTGCTACAATGTAATCCATAACGGTTTTATCAAAGTCATCACCACCTAAATGGTTATTTCCTGATGTTGATTTAACTTCAAATACACCATCACCTAATTCTAGGATAGATACATCAAATGTACCACCACCTAAGTCGTATACTAAAATTGTTTGTTGTTTATCTTGTTTGTCTAAGCCATAAGCAAGTGATGCAGCAGTTGGTTCATTGATAATTCTTTCTACTTCTAAGCCTGCTATTTTACCAGCGTTTTTAGTTGCTTGTCTTTGAGCATCATTGAAGTATGCTGGAACAGTAATTACGGCTTTAGTTACGGGTTCACCAAGATAGTTTTCAGCATCTTTTTTTAGTTTCATTAAGATTTTAGCACTGATTTCTTCTGGTGTATATTTTTTACCTTCTGCTTCTACTTTTTCACTTGTGCCCATTAATCTTTTAATTGATGAGATTGTATTAGTAGGATTTGTTACAGCTTGTCTTTTAGCAGTAATACCAACTAATTCCTCTCCGTTTTTAAATGCTACTACTGATGGAGTTGTACGGTCCCCTTCAGGTGTAACAATAACTTTAGGTTCGCCACCTTCTAGAACAGCAACACATGAATTTGTTGTTCCTAAATCTATACCGATTATTTTACTCATATTTATCATTTCCTTTCTTATTTGAGTAATTACTCATTTACTTTGACCATTGCTGGTCTAATAACTTTATCTTTATAAGTATAGCCTTTTTGTAATACTTCTAAGATTACGTTACTTGGTTTATTTTCATCTTTTTCAGTAAGTACTGCTTGATGGAAGTTTGGATCAAATTCTAAGCCATCGGCTTCAATTTCTTTAACATCTATATCATTTAAGATATTTACAAAAGATGTATAAATCATTTTAAAGCCACTTAAGAATTTGCTGACTTCATCAGATAAATCATTGTCATCTAATTTAATAGCTCTTTCAAAATTATCTAGAATTGGCAGTAATGATTTTACTAAATCTTCGTTAGCATATTTTATTAAGTTGCTTGTTTCTTCTTCTTTTCTTCTTTTATAATTTTGCAGTTCTGCAGCCATTCTTAAGCATTTTTCATTGGCATCTTGAAGTTCTTTTAAGAGTTTTTCATTCTTAACTTCATGATGTTTATTTTTTTTATTTTGTTTTTCTTCGTTTTCCATAAATTACCTTTCTATGTAGTTTTTCAAATAGTTTAGTAGGGTTACTACTTTGTCGTACTCCATTCTTTTTGGTCCGATTATAGCAATAGTTCCTTCTTCACCATCAATGTTATAACTAGTTTTGATAACCGTTACATTTGGATCAAATTTATTTTCTTCACCAATATAAATATTTACTTCTTTTTCGTCAGTTTCAATTTTTTTGATTAAATCCATATTTTCTAATTTACCAATCATATTTTTGATTTTATCGGGACTATCATATTCTGGCTGTTTTAAGATATTGGTTTTTCCTTGGAAGAAAATATCACTATTTTTAACGGTAAAATCATTAAATGCATCATAGAAGAAATTCAAGACACTTTCGTAGGCTTTGATTTGCTTAGCAATAATAGGTTTTATTTCATATTCAAGTTTACTACTTATTTCAGTAAGTTTAGTTCCAGTTAGTTTTTTATTTATTAAATCGCAGGCTTTAATCATTTCATCTACACTAATATTTTCAGGGATGATGCTTTGTTTATTTTCTACGTGACCCGTGTTAGTAACAACTACGGCAACTATTTTTTTATCATCTATTGGGACTATTGATACCTGTTTTAGGGTATTGTTATCATTTTCTTTTCCTAAGACAATACTTGTATAGTTAGTTATATCACTAATTATTTCCATACATTTTACTATTGCATCACTGATTACTAATTCTTTATTATTTAATATTGTTTGAAGCTTTAATACTTCATCGCCTGTTAATTCTTTAGGTTTCATTAAATTATCTACATAATATTTATATCCTGCTTCGCTAGGGATTCTACCACTAGAGATATGAGTCTTTTCTAAAAATCCTAAGGTTTCTAGGAATGCCATATCATTTCTGATTGTTGCACTGGAACATTTTAGTTTCTTGACCAATGATTTAGATCCTACTGGCTTAACTGTTTTAATATAAGTTTCAACTATTAATCTTAATAGTTCGTTTTGTCTATTATTCAAGTTCTAGCCTCCTTTAGCACTCTTTCTTTTCAAATGCTAATACTATTATAATATTATGCGTAGCACTTGTCAATATATGAGTGCTAATTTTTAGATATTTTTGTAAATTAAAAAAGATAACTTACAAGTTACCTATTTTTTTAAGTATATTAAAATTATGGCAGCAGCTATACCACTTAGGATAGTGCCTAGTAGGATGCAAATATTTACTACATGGCCGTTGTTGTTAGATTGTTTCTTTTCTAGCACTTTAATTTGGCCTTGCTCTTTAGCTACTTTTTCTTTTTCTAGGGTTTCACTACGTTTCTTATTTATTATTTCGTTATATTTTCTTACGATGTTTTGCTCTTCTGGTACATTACTATTTTTTACCTCTTCGACGTATCCATCTAAAACATTTTGCTCATCAAAGGTAATTGTGCCATTTGCAAATTTTTCTAAATAATTAATTATGATCTGCCTTGCTTCATCACTAACCAAATTCATAAGTCACCTATCTATACACTCATTAATTCATTTTCTTTTTCTTTTACTTTGTCATCAACTATTTTATTGTATTTAGTGATAAGTTCTTGAATTTTATCATTATGTCTATTTTGTTCATCTTCAGGCATTTCAGCTTTTTTAATTTCATTACGAGCATCTTCTCTAGCATTTCTAAGTGCTACTTTAGCATCTTCACCCATACCTTTGATTTGTTTAACGTATTCTTTTCTTCTTTCTTCATTTAATTCAGGAATTGTTAGAATTACCATTTCACCATTATTTGTTGGAGTAATTCCTAGATTAGCTTCATGGATAGCTTTTTCTATTTCTTTAACTAAAGTTTTATCAAATGGTTTAATAAATAGTTGTCTTGCTTCTGGTACGGTAATGTTAGCAACTTGATTTAGAGGAGTTGATGCTCCATAATATTCTACATTTATACCATTAAGCATTGCTGGGTTAGCTCTTCCAGCTCTAACATTTGTAAATCTTGCTTCCATATTTTCTATGGCTTTTTGCATTTTTGCTTCTGCGTTTTCTATATACATATTTTTCTCTCCTTATTAATAATATTATACCTAATTATACGATAAAAGCAAGAACTCCTAGTAAAATACCTAATAAAATTGTGCTTTCAATAATTACTAAAGTTTTGATATGACCATCGGTATCGATCTTTTTAATTCTAAGTGGTTTTTTACCATTAGTAATTGGTTTACGGGAATTAATGATGTCATGATATTTTTTAGTAACGGCATTTTCAGTACCATGATTTTCTAAATAGATTATATATTCATCTAGGGCTTCTTGGGTTTTAGTTATCTTGTTATAGTCAAGAGACTTTTCCATAAGAGAAAGAGCTTTGTCTATGAAGGCATCTATTTGTTTACTTTCAGTTTCACTTAGTTCTTCACCAGTTGAAAGTCTTTGATATAATTTTAAAAATCCTTCTACGGTGATGATTTTTTCTAGAGAACTTATTTCATTAAGTCTAGCTTTTAAAGCATTTTTTAAACGAGATAGTTCTTCACTAGAAACGGCATTTGGATAAGCATTTTCATAGCAGTCTAAGTCATCTAGATAATCTATTAAAAACTTGTCATCATCAACTTTAGAAATCCCTTTTAGTATTTCATCTAAGTTTACTATTTGTCCTAATCTTATTTGTGGTTCTAACATATTTTTCCCTACCTTACTTTAATTATTATACTACATATTTTATTAGAAAAAAAGCAGTATATTTACTGCCTAGACACTATTTTGTTATTTCCATAATATATACTAGGTGAATGTTATGCAAATGAATAATAATGGATTTAATAATTTCTTTAAAGGGTTTTGGTCTTTCATTTGGTTTTTAATTTTATGTACCCTAATTTTTTATCAATTAATAATTACTTTTTTCTTTCCCCTTAGATGGAATATTTGTATTTTGCTGATAGAGATATTTTTGTTATTCTTTCTTCTCTACCGAATAATATGGCCGCATTAGTTTTTCAGTTTCATCTATATAATCTAACATTTTACTGATATTTACTGAGTTAGACATTTCATCTTTAGTAAATGGTGTAAATTTAGGTATAGATATAGTAATAAAAAAGAGCTTTTTTTCTTCTTCTAAAAGCGAGAAATTTTTTAAATAAGATTCAAAGAAGGTGCCATAGTTATATTTGCCAAAGTCATTGTGATAAAGATTTATTAAATCTAAAATAGGTGTATCAACCGTATAATTATCCCAGCTTATAAATTTATTATCTATGTAGTGGTCTATTGATAAGTTGTTATGACAGTAGACCACTCTTTCTTTATCTTTTGATGAGGTAAGATTATACCAACTTTCTATTTCATCTTTGACAAATTTAATTAGTGATGTTAGACGGGTTCTGTTTGCTAGAAGAAGGTTTGCAGAAGGCGTTAAAACATTTTTAGGTTCGTATTCGTTATAGTAACTTTCTAGAGTGTTTTCTAGGTAGTCTATGTTATTTAAAAGATTTTCATAGATTTCCTTTACTTTATCAACAGAGATGTCTTTGAAATATGCGGTTTTAGTGTGCAAGGCTCCTAGGAGTTTAGCCATGTCGGTGCATTTTTGTTCTACAGGAGAGTTTACTTCTTTTAGTCTTTCATAAACGTAGGAGTCATCTATTTCATCAACTAATTTTGGGTAAGAATCAAAATTTCTTGAGTTTAAATATGTATAAAGATTTTTAATGTCTTTGTTTTTAGGTTTTAAAATATAACTTCCTTCTTTGGTATCTATTATTTTGGATTTGCCAGCAATGGTTATTTTTCTAGGATTAAAGACTTCATTAATTTTCTTCATATTCAGGAATAATTAGTTTCATATTGATTTCTAGAGTTTCAAATGAGTTGTATTTTTTTAGTTCTAGTAAATTGATTTTATATTTATTTAATATTCCTTCTAGAGTATCGTTTGGCATAACGGTATGTACGTGATATTTGATGTAAGTTTCTTCAGAGTTAATGCTATTTAAGATTGTTGTTTGATTAGTTAGTGCTTCGCTTGGTTCAGGAGTTTCTTCTTCCTTTGTTTCTACTGGTGCAGTAGTTTTGTCAGTTATTTGTGGAAACTCCATTTTAGTTGCTTCTTCCATATCTTTAAATCTTGGGGTTTCTTCGCTTAAGTCAACTACT
>ERZ857629.1337-NODE-1337-length-27591-cov-3.068274_pt1 | contig 27591 bp, 27 predicted proteins | sample MGYA00519700_ERZ857629 | MGnify/ENA primary metagenome ERZ857629 (study PRJEB31778, sample SAMEA3449351) | human gut metagenome | biome: human gut; feature: human-associated habitat; material: faeces | place: United Kingdom | collected 2010/2012 ...
ATTACCTATTGTTGTCACGAACAAAATGTTCAGATTACAATAGGTAATTCAGATGTCTGCGTTGCCCAAAATAGCTGATTTTATCAGCCGTTTTGAGTTTTCATTTCTCCGTTTTATCGTTTTTTTCTTTCCGTTTTCGAACCACGCACTTCGCGATTTCAAAGAAGAGATTTCAAATAATCTTCTACGTTCCTGTATTCTATTCCGTTTTCCAAAGTCGTATTTTCTCCGCGATAAATAACAACTTTTTTAGTGATTTTCCCGTATCTGAATTCCGTGTTTTTCAGTTTCTCCTCATCAATCAGATGCCTGTATTGCTCTTTCGCCTGCTCCTTGCTGTGCTTTACTTCGTAAATTTTGCAAGTCGCGTTTGCACTGTCCGCAACAACCATATCGAATTCGCCGACGGCAAACTGAAGCTGAAAAACTTGCTTTTTCGGATTCGCAATATTTGTTTCGAGCAACACGATGTCTTCCATCATTCTACCCTTTATATCGCTTAAAATCCGTTCGATAACCGCATTTCTTTCATCTATTGAAAGCTCCTGAAACTCCCCGTCTTCAAGCAACGATTGCACGAGTTCTTTTGCTTGCGAATATCTCATTCCCGGCTGAGTAAAAACGGTTTTGTAGTTCTTTTCACGACCGACAGGCAACGTCTGAATATCGATATCAACCGTTAAATCCAAAGCGTCGAGATACTCTTTTATTTCTCTTCTATGATCTTCCGAAATCGTTACGATTTGTTCTTCTTTATTTCTGATTTCGAGCAGATTCTTAAGCCGCTTTGTAAATTCTTCTTTGTCGATTCTATCAAGAATATCGTTTTGATTCTGCCTGTCGTTTCGCAAATTCCTTGCCGAAATTCCCAAATCATGAGACATAAAATCTTTCGTCAGAACGTCTAAAGTGAAACGATGGTTGACGTCTTCGACAACTCTGTTAATCGCGCTTGTTAGTTCGCCTTTCTCGTATAAATCATAAAGCGCGCGGAAATGCCCGCCGTATTGATAACACTTCAAAGAGTGTTGAATGTTCTTTGCGATTGCACTGTCGACGTATTCGTCAACGCTTTTCTTGCTTGCAAACGTGGACTTTTCGTTATAATGAACGCCGCCGAGACTCATCGTTCCGCCGTAGCAAATATACTCGTCGATCCCCTTTATGCCGAGAACTTCTTCAAACTCTCTGTAAGGAATAAACGTGGTATGAAGGAAAATGCAACGGTCATATAGCTGCTCGTCTTCGGAAAAAAAGAATCCGAGCGAATCCGTACCCGATAACACGATTTTCATTCCGCAAGCGGCAAATATATCCGAAAAAAGCGCAGCGCCTTCGATAAAATCTTCGATGAGCGTTACTTCGTCGATAAACACAGACTTGTATCCGTCGTTCATCAGGTATTTTAAGTCCTGATTTATATCGCTTAAACCGATTCCCGCGCCGACTTGAATAAATGCCGTTTTTAAAAAATCTTCGTCGTTCATCTCGGCTATAACCTGGCGTATGAGCGTCGTTTTACCCGTGCGCCTTAATCCGTAAAGAATAAAAACTCTGTCTCGAACATCTCCGTAAACATAATCGCAAATATTCTTATAAAGACTTCTTTTTTTATAATTTGCGACTGTCTGAACGTAACTTTTCAAGTTTTCTCCGAGCATTACATCGGTTCTGAAAACGTGCGTTTCCTTTTTTTCTTGCTCGTTTTTCTTCGGTTTGGGAAGCATAAAAGTAAGTTCTTTTTCGCGTTTTTGAAGTTCGCGTCTACGCTCTATTTTCACGCGCAATTCTTCGGCAAGTTCGTCATCAACATATTTGCTTTTCTTTTTGCCGTTTTCCGTCCATTGAAGATACTGCTTCGTTTTTCCGTTAATCGCCTTTTTCGAGATATACCCTATCGGCAATTCGGATATTTCTTTTTGAACTTGTAAAAGCTCGTTTTGAATTTCTTGATTATTCATAATGTACTCCAGAATACCCTAAAAATAATTTCATTAAAAGCAATTTAAAGCTTCATTTTGAAAGAAGTAATGATATTCTTTAATCGTTGAATCAAGTCATCATAAGTCATTATATCTGCTATATTTTTATATTGACGTTTTATCAACTCAAAATCTCTTTTTTGCTCAAGATTGAATTCATTACTACGTCCTAGTAGCAATATTCCCTGAGGATTAACTATTTCAGGAGTTATATCAATCGGTATTTTCTCCTTTAATTTCGATATAACATATTCGCGATTTTCTTTTCTTGCCGTTAAACAGAAAATATATTTTTCAATCTGCTGTATTGCCCCAGCAAATTCTCTTACGGGAACATAATTGTTTCTATACGATGCTTGTTTTGTTAATATTTGTGCATCAGGTTTTTTTATTTCCAAAATATCTACAAACCCGCTATGGTCCACCAATAAAAAATCAGGACGTTTATCATACCCATCAATTCCTTTAAACTCGATTTCTCTTGTGCTAAAAATATATTTTGGATATAAAAGTTGTAGAATTTGATGAATTTTTTCTTGCCATACTCTTTCATCAAATCCTTGTGCTTCAGATAACATCTTTTCCAATTGGCGCAAAGCAATCGAAAATTGCTCAAGTTCAATTTTCATGTTTGCTTCTGAATAATTAGATCCTATTTTCTTTGTGCTTTTCCCAACTATATACTTATTAAAAATAGGTTCATACATGTCGGCTTCTGGAAACCATTCTTTTAAGATATTTCCTATACGACTATTAGCATATTTGTTTAATTCAATACTATTGGGAAAAATTTTTAATAAATAATTAAACGCTTCAATCGAAATTCCATTTTTTTCTTCCCACTTACCACCTATATATAAATCATTATTTATAATGTTATCTATCTTTTTTAAAATCGATATATTTCGATAAGCAACAAACATTTTAGGTTTTAATACGATGTCATTTGAAAAATAGAAATGATTAGATACACTCAAAATGTCCGAGTCGAGTGCTACATAATCAGCTCCTATCTCACCAATACAGAACCTTATAACTTCTTCCGTATCATGCTCTTGCTCATCATTTCTATACAGATTACACTCTTTTACAAAAAAAGTATTTTTAATATGATGTTCTTGTTTTTCCTCAACAATTTTTTCAAACAACCAATCCACACCATTATCTGGTGTATAACGAAGAATTAATTTGGTTCCTTTTTTTTCAAAAAATATACTTTCCATTATTCACTCCTCAGTAATCACACCTTCTATTTCTTTTTCTAAAATGGCATACCCTTTCTTTGTATCTTTTCTTCTGTTGAATTGAATAACCGATTGTTGTATACTATCTACATCAGTAAACATCACACCAATCCTCGCCTCGTTTAATAATAGCGCATTTATATATTCAATGTCCGGCGCATAGATTTTCCTAACTTTATAGATATATTGATCTTCCGAACTTAAAAATTGTCTGCTGATTTTATATTTGTTCTTCGGCGGCATGATCATATCCCCTTTTATTTGAGATATTCTCCGCATTGGTTCCGTCAATGAATTCCCTTGGAGCTCGGGTTTGAACATTATGTGATTCAGAAGCAAAACCCGGTTATTCGAAATCGGGTATATACAATGCATATGAAGATTCACCCCACTCCTAACAGGGAATATTTCTAAAGTAGGATAAACATCCGTCAATAAAAATTCACCACCGCGAGCTTCTATGATTGTCATATAAAATCCTATTATATCATTCATAAAATCTGTTTTAATAATAGGATCTATCTCTTCACTTTCCTTAACATCTTTAAATGTTCTGCATTTAGACAAGATCTCTATTTCTCTTTTCCATAGATCTTCAAAATTTCCTTTTGCGTACTTTTCAAGCAAAGTTTTCGTGCTTTCATTAAACTTGCAATTTTTATATTGATCTTTTCTTAAATCAGAGCGAAACGACAATAATGAAAGAAAAATCCTTAACGCCTCCAATTCTGAACGCGTAATAATAATCTCATTATCTTTTAAAAATTTTTGTCGGATTAAAGTTGCTATTTCTCCTTCAAAAATAGCCAACGAAGACTCAATTGATGTCGGTTTGTCTTTATGATTTACTTCATCCCTATACATATCAAAATTCATAAATATACTTCTAGGATTACGTTTTTCCAAAACTTCTTTTTCTATATCCCAATAAAAAACTTGTCCTTTATTATCAAGGAAATTTTTTAAAATAAATTGCGGAATATAGTGATGTCTTTTTGCTTCTGACATTTTATTCCCCCTACGCTTTATTGTAATACCATTATAACCCCTTTCTTTAATTTTGTCAAGGGGTTATTAGGGGTTATGTTGTCGAATTATGATAACAAAACACAATTTTCCCGAATAGCATACAAGCGACTACGAATTTGTAGCCGCTTTTTACGTTATTTATCTGACAATTTTACGTCGGCAATATCAAACCAAGTAGCGTTTTTGATAACCGCTTCCGCATTACCGTCGCTTAATTGAACAAAATTGATTACGTCGTCTTTCGGGAACTCGCCATACCAATAACGCCACCCCATATCATTATTCGGAATAATGCCGAGATCATCGTTTCCGAGCAGTTTATCTGCTATTTGCCCGGCGTGTCCGAGAAGAACGGGAACGCCTTTATCTTTCATCGCGTTATACATACGCACGACTTCCGTCGTCAAACAATGCGTTCCTCCGGAAAGATAAAACCAATATCCGTCGTCCCAAAACAAATACAAATGAATCATCGTATGCGTATGCCCGCAAGAGATTTCCCACATGTGCGAAGGGTTTTCTATCTCCCATTTTTCCTGCATGCTTAACTTAAACCATTTATCGAAGTCGTCTTGCGAATTCTCGTCAAGCAAACTCATTCCGCCGTCACGATCGTCGCCATGACGTTTGAACATTTCCTTAGGCGTCTTTCCTTCTAACTCCTTATAACCTGCGGCGGTATAGCAATAAGAGCAAACTTCGTAATACTTTCCGGAAGACATCCGCTCATATCGCCCCGCCGCCTTTGTCACAAATAAGTCATTACCGTTCTTGATATGCTTAATGAGTTTATCTATCTCTTTTTCCTTTAACCCGTCCCTATCGTGTTTCTTGCTTTTCGGAACAAGCCTCCAATAGAGTGCGCGGTTGATAAACCCTTTTCTGTTTTCGTAAGGCAACCCCTTTTTAACATAGTCGTTATATACGCCTTGTTGCAACATCCCGACAGTGTTAGCGACTACTTGGCTCAAAAATTCAAGTATTCTGTCTAACCGAGAGTCCGGAAAGAAATCCCCTTTCATATCCGGGCTTCTGCGCACAAGCACGGTATCGTCAAGAAAAACCATAACGTAGCCGTTTTCGTTGATGACGCCGATTTTAAACCATACGCGTTTCCACGGAAATTCTTCTTCCATATCTTTTTGAAACTTTTCTTCGGAACAATCTTCAGGAGCGTAATACTTATTGAATTTTATGTATTGTTTTAACGTTCCCCTCGGCACGGAAAACCAAAACTCCCAACGCTTGTCGGGATAAGTGGGTTCTATTTTTTCCATTTCGCCAAGCAATTTATTCACTGACTGCAACCCGCTCTCCGTCAACGCTATATCGTTATGATTTAATCTGTTTGAGTGATAAATATACTTATACAAATCGACTTCGAAAGCCGACATTCTTATTTGCTTGTCCATTTTTACCTCTTTAAATCTTTATCCGTTACCGACGTCATTCGCCTTTCCAAATTCCGTCCGGTCTCATTTTTGCCATTTTCAAAAGTTGCACCAATGGTCTTTTGGCATTACCCTCCGTTGCTTCCCAATAGTTCTTTGAAACGTCGTCGCCTAACGCGTTTATCGCTTTTTCAAGCAACGGTATGCTTTCAAGTCCCGTCTTCCCGAAAATGGTTCCTATACCGTCTTTACCGAACACGGAATCACGACGATAAATTTTACTATAATTATACGTTATATTCAGCCACAGTTCCGTAGTCCCGCCAAGCATAAAAGTTCCTCCGCGCATCATATGCGGAGAATCCGAATGTAACACCTCACCCGTTACCCTATCTGTAAGAGAAATATCCCAACTCATTTTATACCTCTTTTATATATTCTCATCCTCAAGGACAATACAATTTACCCGACCGGAATATGCGGTGCAACCATCAATTGCAATAATACCATCCGCATAAAACGGTGAAAAATCGCTGTCCTTGCCAAACTCACTGCACTTTCCTTCAAGCCGACAATGTCCCCACGAACAATGCCAATGCCCACAGACAATCGTTTTATCCTTTTCCGTCACCCCGTAAGAGTATGCAAGCATCCCGTTTATCCACCGAGCTTCTTTCCAACTCGACTCGCCTGCTTCTCGCCAATCTTCTATAGGCGAATAATAATTTGCAGACCAGCCGTTACGATTGTTGCAAGGTATCCACCCGTGAACAAATACATATTTTTTCGTTTCGTAATAATTCAGCATTTTCGGAATAATTTCCGTTAGATACGGCGTTGCGCACAACTTGTTTATAATATCCCTGTAGTCATCCGTAAAAACATCCGTTCCCGTTAAATCGGTAACTGTTTTAACCGTGCCGTTGCTCCAGTGGTGCGTATGCTCTATTCCGCATCCAAACAACTGCTTTGCGTCGCGAATCAAATCTAAAATTAAATCTTCGTGATTTCCGCGCACCAAAATTACATCATCGTTCTTTAGAAGCTCGCAGATAAAATTTTGCATTTTCACCGATTCCGATCCCCTGTCGAACAAATCGCCGCAAACAATCAATTTATGCGGAGATTTATCCTCAAAAAAACCTTTCTCGGACAAAGCCTGCATTGTTTTACTGTAAAAACTATGCACGTCAGAAATTACATAATATCTCATTCCTTATCAATCCTCTGCTCTTTTGTTTTTAGAATTTCGTCTAACGTAACCGGCGCATAATTCCAATACATACAACCGACGTTATAAATCTGCAAATTATACCCCTTTTCGTTTAATGTTTTTGCGATAAGAAATTCTTCCGTTGCCTCCGCCGTAAAATGCGAATGCCCGTGCAAATGAACGGCATTATATCTATGCCCGTTGTAAAACGGAATAAAATAATGGCTTAAAATACACCGCCGCACCGTGCCGTCGTCAAGCGTAACGCAAATATCGTCATAATCCTTTATTCCTGCAAGTGCTTTCTTTGCCGCCGCATTATGCAAAAACCGATCATGGTTGCCTTTTATCAAAATAATCTGTCCGTTCAAGCGTTTTATAATCTGAACCGCTTCGTTTATTGCGGTTTTCCATATCAAATCACCTAAAACGTAGACAAGATCTCCTTTGCCTACCTTGTCATTCCAACGATTTATAAGTTCCTCGTCCATTTCTTCCACAGTTTCAAACGGTCTGTCATCAAACCTTAAAACGTTCTCATGCCCGAAATGCAAATCGCTCGTAAAAAATATCTTTTGTCTTTCCATTATCCGTCTCCGAAAATTTCGTCGCAAAACGATTGTAGTTCAATTTTATCTTTCATATTCAAATCGGCACATTCCGACAACTTGTCCGTATAACGTTTTTCAAAAACGTATAGCCTCGACGAAGTAGTCTTTGTATCATCATTGTATCGAATCATTTCGGGGAAGCCCCAAAACATATCTCCTACTTTATCCGAACGCCGGAAAGTTTCGTCAAGAGCATATTCTAAAAACTCAAACTCGGGTTTTATCGCTCGAATATAATCCTTTCCGTCTTTAATTACAATCTGCCGAAACGTAGCGGCTTTTGTCCTCATATAATACGGATAGTGCCAAATATTAACGTGTTTCCACTTATAGTTTTTCTCAAAATGCTCGCTTTTGTCTATCAGGCTCACCGGCGTTAAAAATCGACTGCTTCCATACTCAACCGGATGCTCGCAATTTTTATTCCCGGGCTTAAACTCCGTAAGAGCAGCATACAGCCCGTCGACGTCATTGCCTATCGATTTATTGTTTTTGATTGCTATTATCATGTCTTCGATTTCTTCCTGCGTTCCGTAATAGTCTTTCCATCCAGACGAAAAGCCGGGACTAGCATAGTCTGTAAGCCGAAGTCTGTAAAACTGTCTATTGCTCATTATTCTTAAACCATCTTTGCAAAAACGGCGTATTTTTAGGATCGGCACAGAAACGCAAGAAATCTCGCGTCACCTCTTCGATCGTCGTGCCGTTTTCTTTACAAATCTTTTGCACTCCGTCATAAAGTTCCTGTTCTACTTCAAATATCACCTCTACTTCTTTTGCCATAGAAACTCCCATACTTACTAATAGTCTCGCAAAAATTATAGCATAAAAAAAGACCTATTTTCGTCCCACTCAAAAACGTTTCAACTTTTAGAAAAATATTTCAATTTTCTGTTTTTGTTGCAACTTTTTGAAAAATGTTTCAACTCGAAACCAACCACAGGTCAACTTTTAAACTACCGGTTTATTGTAATTCAATCACTTTTAGTATACTTTATTTACTGTTCCGCTTCGTAAAAGCATTTTCCCGCAGGATCTCCCGCAGCGCCTTTACCATATCGATGATAATCCTGCTCTCATACAAGGTACACTCTTTAATTTGCTCGGCAAATTCGTTTTCGCACACGTTTTCATGCGTGTTTATACAGTCCGCCAAAATGTAATCTGCCGAAACGTCCAACGCATTAGCCACATCGACGAGCGTTTCAAGACTCATGCACTTCAACCCCGTTTCCATATAACTTATGTAACTCGTCGATTTCTCTACCGCTTCAGCCAAATCTGCCTGCGATAAATGCTTCTTTTTCCGTGCCTCTTTCACTCTTTGCCCGATAGTGTAATAATTAATCATGAATAAACCTCCAAAAAAATATTCATGATTATTATAGCCGTTGCACTATATTTTCGGCAATCGGCTGTTGTCTTTATAGCCAATAGACGATAAAATAGTCATAAGAATAAAACAGGAGGCGGAATATGGACGACGGAAATTCGTTAAAACTAAAAGAAATCGGCAATCGTATTCGCGCCGCCAGAGTCGAACAACACATGAGCCAAGACGCATTAGCGTTTGAGGCAGATTTAAGTCTTAGCACAATGAGCGACATCGAACTCGGCAAGTCTAACCTTCGCGTCGTTACTTTAATAAAAATTATCGAAGCGTTAAAAATTTCCGCAGATACAATCCTGCGCCCGGACGTTCCGAATGTGAACGGTATTTACCAATCGGAATTCAGCGACCTGCTGTCCGATTGCTCCCCCACCGAGATGGAATCTATTATAAGACTCGTTTCCGACGTCAAAAAAACTTTTCACTCAAACAAACTGTAACCCACACAACATCACATAATCATGTTGCCGAATCTCCATTACTCGGCAACTTTTTTTATTTTTCTTTTGTTTTTATAAACCGACGGTCAACGACTTGACCGGCGGTTTATTTCTTTTTACGCAAAAAGACATTATAATTGATTGCGGAACAACAAGCATAGGGAGAGACCATGGAAGAATTAAACGTATTCGATAAACTCACGGCTATCGCAACGCCGACACAACTTACTTTGTTCGGCGACTCCGATCGTTCAAGAGCAATCGCTGAACATAAAGCATGGCTGCAAAGCATCCGACACGAACGCCCGAATACCGAATCGAACTATAAAATAGGTATTTATATTCGCTATTTTAATCAGACAAAATACGAAGATTATCTCTCATATCACAAAAAACAGTTTAACGACACCATCGCCCTTTGCCCGAAATGGGAACTTGTCGATTTTTATATAGATGAGGGTGCGACGGCTCCGCATATGGAATCTGCCAAAGAATGGAGCCGATTATTGCAAGATTGCATGGACGGCAAAGTCAATCTTATTATCACCCAAAAAATCGGTAACGTTTCGAGAGATATGCAAGAACTGACGATATGTTCGCGACTACTTGCCACACAAAATCCACCTATCGGTATTTATTTTATATCGGAAGACATTTTTACTTTAGCCTCTTACTATACACGCGATTTGAGGGACACAAAATTCTTCCCTTCCGAGGATTGGAAGATACTCCCCGACGAAGAGCCAAAAGGACTGATTACAGATGATTGATATTGAAAAACGCGAACAAAAGGAACAGGAAAAAAAGAAAACTCGACAAAGGATGCAAGTTAAAGTCGATCCGAATAACTACGAGTTTATTCCTGCCCAAAAAGAAACCGACTATTATGACAATGACGTCAATCAAAGAGTCGGAATCTACGTCCGCGTTTCCACCGACGACGTAAGGCAAACCACATCATTTGAATTACAAAAGAAATATTATGAGGATTTCGTTACAAAACATCCAAATTGGACGCTCGTGAAAATTTATGCCGATGAAGGCATCAGCGGCACCTCTCTCGACCACCGCGTCGGATTCAATGAAATGATTTCCGACGCAAAAAACGGTAAACTCGATATGATTATCACAAAAAGCGTATCCCGTTTTGCCCGTAACGTTCTTATCTGTATCGGTATGGTTAGAGACTTAGCTGCATTACACCACCCCGTCGGTGTATTTTTTGAATCGGAAGCCATATTTTCGCTAAACGACGATTCTCAAATGGCTTTATCTTTTTTAGCCACGATGGCAGAAGAAGAATCTCACACGCGTAGCAGAAGCATGGAAACATCCCTTAGGATGCGACTCGATAACGGTATCCCCCTTACCCCTAAACTATTGGGTTACTCTCATGACGAAGACGGACAACTCATTATCAATCCTACCGAAGCGCCGACCGTTAAATTATGCTTTTATATGTATCTTTACGGCTATTCGACTCAACAAATCGCCGATACTCTTATCGCTCTCGGTCGCAAATCTTACCTCGGGAATATCTGCTGGACGGCAAACTCTATCGTGCAAATCTTGCGAAACGAAAGGCATTGCGGCGACGTTCTTACAAGAAAAACCTATACGCCCGACTTTCATACCCATAAAGCAAAGAAAAACTATGGCAAAAAACCGCAAAGTTTATATAAAAATCATCACGAAGCAATCGTCTCCCGCGATGATTTTATTGCCGTTCAGCATATGCTTGACAATGCAAAATACGGCAATAAATCTTTTCTACCCGAACTGAAAGTCATCTCATCCGGCATACTAAAAGGTTTTGTAATAATAAATCCGCGCTGGGCGGCATTCAAAGAAATAGACTATCTTCAAGCCGCTCAAAGCATTTACGAACAACTTGCAGAATCCGACACCGAACAACCGACTCTTGTTGACGATAATCCGAAAGAAGTTCAGATAGAAGTAGCCGCCGGGGATTTCGACCTACGGGATTTTGAAATTACCCGTTCCGAATTTTTCGATTCGGTAAAACAACCTTATGTCATTTTTTCAAATAAAAAGATTAAATTCGGCGCTACGATTACGAAGAAGTTCGCTGATAAAAATTACATTGAATTACTCGTAAATCCAAAAGAACGAAAATTCGCTATACGTCAAACGGATAAAACAAATCGGCAAAGCGTATGCTGTTCAAAATTATCCATAGGTCAACATCTTCCGCGAGAAATCCCGGCTTCCGCTTTTTTCAACACGCTATACGATATATTCGGATGGAACACCGATTATAAATACCGCATTATCGGCTCTTTACTTGAAAAAGACAATGAAATCGCCTATGTTTTCAACATAGATAACTCTGAAGCCTTTTTCAAACCGTATATTCTGCCGAAAGAACAAGACGAAAACGCAAAAATCCAGCATCTCACCCCTTCGGGAAAACGCATACGCGCAATTCCGCAGGAATGGACAAACAGTTTCGGCAAACAATACTATATTCACGAACAATCGATTGCCGCGTTAGCCGAACAAAGCGAAAAAGATTGGAAATTACGCATAGACGGTCAGCTGTGCGATACGGGTAACAACCTGAACGTAACCGGTTTCGACGAATTACGGACTTATATCAATCAAGAAATAAGCAGCATCACCACACAGGAGTAACAAATGAGCGATACGAATACATTGAACGATTTATTGCCCGACTCATTAAATCAAGAAGAACAACCCAACACACAACAACCGTCCCTTACCAAAGACGATGAAATATTAGATATGAGCGGCGGCTTCGATTTTGACGACTATCAGGTGGTCAGACGAGAATTTTTCGCACATATAAAAGAACCGTCCGTAACCTTCAACGAGTGCAAATTATACGTTAATGCCGCCTGCCTCTCTAAATTTCCGAATGCGTCTTACGCTCAGGTTCTGATAAACCAAAAAAAGAAAATTCTTGCTCTGCGCCCTTGCGAAGAAGGCGCAAGAGATTCTTTTATGTGGTGCAACTCTTCTAACAGTAAAAGAAAGGCAAAGTCTATCACATGCAAACTGTTCTTTGCAAAACTTGTGTCGCTTATGGATTGGAATCCGAATTACAGATATAAACTATTGGGCAAACTTATTCACGCGAACGGCGAATACCTCATTGCGTTTGATTTAACCTCAACCGAAATTTATCGAAAAGCAAAAGTCGGCGAAGATAAAATGAAGGTTTCCCGAACGCCGGTTTACCCGTCCGATTGGCAGAACCAATTCGGTTTACCGTTTAACGAACATAAACAATCATTACAAATCAATATTTTCGACGGTTATGCGATTTATTCTATAAAAGAAACCGGACAAGATAACCACTCAGAGGTATTAAATGACAACCGAACAGCAGAATAACGTATTCCTTACAATCGATCCGAGAAAAAGCAGAATACGTTTATACAAAACTACCCTTCACGCTCTTGGCGATCCCAAATTCATCCAATTCCTTATAAGTCAAAAACAGCGAAATTTCGCAATACGCGCCGTAGATAAAGAATTTACCGACGCGCAACCGCTCAAGGTAAATACAAAAAATCTCTCCCCCGACGATTCATACGAAGTGTTTTCCACAATGCTTGTCAATAAGTTATGCGACGTTTTAGGCATAATCGATATAAAAAGTTCCTACAGGCTTTCAGGTTGCATTATTCCGAAACAAAACATGGCTCTATTCTCGTTTTCGTCCTTAAGAAAAATAGACTTAAAGGAAGATTGCAATGGATAAGCTCCCTATACTCAAAATAGATCCTGAATTTAAAGACCTGATACGACCTTTAAGGCGTAAAGAATACTTGCAATTAGAAGAAAATATCCTTGACGAAGGCTGCAGAGATCCGATAATTATCTGGAATGATTATATCATCGACGGACATAACCGCTATTCGATATGCACGAAATACTCAATTCCTTTCAATACCGTATCAAAAGATTTTGCCTCGCGTGAAGAAGTTATCGTTTGGATATGTAAAAACCAACTCGGGAGACGAAATATTACGGAAGAAACGCGAAAATATCTAATCGGTCGGCAATACGAATCCGAAAAAATCATCGACAGCAAAAAGAACATACGCGGTAAAAATCAACACTCGTTACAATCTAAACAAGACGAAACCGACGAGGATTATATTATTGATTCCGAACCCGAACAGTCTATACAACGGTCGAAAAACAAAACCGCACATATTATAGGTGCCGAAAATAATATAACCCATGCAACCGTCCAAAAATATGCTTATTTTTCTCGCGCTCTTGACCATATTGCGGAGCAATGCCCGGAGCTAAAAACAAAAATTCTATCCGGTAGATATAAAATCTCACATAAAAACGTCCTTGCGCTCGAACAATTAAGTCCTAAAGAGCTAACACAACTCAATGTGAGATTAGACCGCGGAAATCATCCGTTCGTGCAATATTGCACCACCCGTTCGATCATCGAGAATGAGCCTAAAGAAGAAGCCAAACCGCATCAACCGTCTGTAAAAGATATGCCCGAACATAATCCGGACGCCCCTGTAATTCAACTTTGTCTTACCGTTCCGTCATGGATTACTTCCGTACAAAAAGCTACTGAGCCTGCAACCATCGCAAACGCATCAGACAAAGCGAAGCAGCAACTTCTCGAAATTTTAGACAAGCTGAAAGCGGCTATTGATACCGTTACCGATCTTATTAAGGAGGATTAAACATGCCCGATTACAGTGAATTCGTCCCGAACGTTCACTTTGAACAAATTCCTATTAAAGACCTTGTATCAAATCAAGACTATCAAAGAAATTTATCCCTCGGGCATATAAACCGTGCCGCAGAAAATTTTGACTTATATCAAATCAATCCCGTAAAAGTCAGCCGTCGCGACGGCGTAAATTACGTTTTTAATGGTCAGCACACTATAGAAATCGTAGCCTTGGTATCCGGTTCGCGTGAAACTCCCGTCTGGTGCATGATTTACGACGACTTATCCTATACCGCCGAAGCGAATATTTTTGCAAATCAGCAAAAATTTGTAAAACCGCTCCAACCTTATGAAGTGTTCAATGCCAATGTCGAAGCCGGAAACGACACCCAGCTTATCATTAAAAGTTTAGTAGAATCATATGGCTTAACAATAGGAAACAAGAAAGGTCCGGGGATTATTTGCGCCGTATCGACCTTGGAAAATATATATACGAATTACGGAATGCAAACATTAAATCGAACCTTACGCTTGATTATAGGCGCATGGGAAGGCGATCTTCACTCTTTTTCTGCAAACATTCTTAACGCCGTCGCAAAACTTATTTCCGTCTTCGGAGACGGTCTGAACGATGATATTTTTAAAGAAAAACTCGGAGCCGTTTCAGTAAAACAACTCACCCGCGTCGCAAAAGAACGAAAGTCCGGTTGCATGGGGTTTGCCGAAACCATGATTATAGAATACAACGGCAAGAAAAAGTCTCGCGCTAACCGTCTGTCTATGAGCAGACTTTATTCTAAAGGTTACTCGGGTGACATCGGAGAAGATGACGAAGATGATTCTTTACAAGATGAATCCGAGCCCGAATACCCTGTCATTGAGTAGAAAGAGGCTTGCCCTAAATTATTGGGCAAACCTCTTTTAGTCTATTTAACATATCAATCAAAGTATTTATTATATATTTCGTTTACACTTTCAACATATACCACGAACGACGGATGGTTTTTATCACCACGATTTAAATACATGTTTTTCTTATCCAAATATTTAGCTCTCACCTCACCCCAAAGACTATTCTCTTTTATAGCAATAGCTTTATCTCTCACATCTTTGGATGAAGGGACCTGACACCAAGTCCACTGATCATATATTCCGTAATTCTTATTATGAATGAGTCGGCAATAATCACCGTCCGAATTTTTTGCAAGTATTGCCACGTCAAACGAAAATTCCACTTTCGGAGAATCGTTAAAGTGCAATATAGACGTAATTACCGACGTTGAATCTTTTCCGTCCGAAAAGAATGAATTACCAACCGCCTTATTCAATGAACAACGAACAGTCTCCTTTAATTTACGTAAATCATTCCAAAATTCGTCTGGCATCGATATAATATATAAATTGTAGTCCAAGTCAAACGGAGCATTTCCATTCCTTGTGACCATATTTCGAGCATCTCCGCCACTCCCCACAAGAGAAAAATTAGTATTTATCCCAAACGAATCATACAAATCATCCCTTACATCTTCTAAAACTTTAGAACAATAGGAACGGTATCTCTTTACCTCATTGCTTTCAACATATTGATACATAAAACATCTCCTCTTATCCCATACCTGCCAAATAGCGGTTATTCCGCTAAATCGCATTATTATATCCGACAAAATATATTATGTCAATAGTTTTATGCCGCAAAAATGCGCTTTTTTCTAAAAATATGCAATATTTATTCTAACCCGGTCGAATTCGACCAGTTTAACCGTTTCGATTTCGATACGGTTACAAAGCCTCTTCCAGCAACATACCGTTCTTTAATTCTATAATGATTGTATGGTCTTTTTTTATCCGCACTTCCTGAATTATTCGTCTTAATTTGTTATCAGTTATTTCGGAACAATCGGCATTATAAAGCGATAATTCCTTGCTGAATCGACTAAGCTCTTCGTTTTTCGCCTTAGCAGTAGCCATTTTTTCTTCTATAATTGATTTTTCGTTTCGCAAAGCCACAATTCTTTGAGACAGTTCGATTATTTCTTCTCTTATCCGTTCCTTATTCCCTTGCGTCGTAACTTCAATCATTGCGGCGTCTTCCATTTGCTTATTCAGCTCGTTTATGCTTCTTTCGATATTGCATAAATCATCCGTATAATCATTGCCACCGAATTGCTTTGATAACTCCGACAGAACAATGTCAAGCGCTCCGCTGTTATTCTGAATATACCCGTTTATCGACCTATAGACCGCTTTATGTATCAATTCATCGCCAACAGATATAGACTCACACGCTTTACCGCCATGCTCGATTCGCGTAATACAACGCCACACAATTTTTTTCTTACCGCCGGAAATCCACATACAACGTCTGTAACGGTTTCCGCACGAATCACATACAAGCAAATCCGAAAAAGGATATTTCCCGCTAAACTTTCCCTTTGCAGTAATCGTTTTATCTGACAAACGCGGTCTGCTGCGGCGCTTTGCCATCTCCGCCTGAACTTGCTTGAACGTATCCCGATCTATTATAGCCGGGTGATTGTTTGAAACAAGATATTTCGGCATTTCACCGCGATTTTTTCTTGCCTTTTTTGTAATACAATTCTCTATATACGTTTTTTGCAATAACATATCTCCGACATATCTTTCGTTCGTTAAAATATTACGAATAGCATTTCGACTCCAAATATCATTGCCCGTCGCTGTTTTTATCGGTGCGGAATCGAGATATTCCTTGATTTGATCCACACTATTCCCGTCTAAATACATATCGAAGACGTCTTTTACATACTTAGCTTCCTCGGGGACTATTTCCGGCTGACCATCTTCGCCTTTTCTATAGCCTATAAGATTATATCTGAACTTAAACGTTCCTGATTGCATTCTCCGCTGTATTCCCCAACGAACGTTCGCACTGATATTTTCACTTTCTGCTTGAGCTAAAACGCTATAAATACCTAATGCCAACTCGCTTTCGGATTTTAATGAATCAAGGCATTGCTCTTCAAAATACACCCCGATTCCAAGTGCTTTAAGTTTACGAACATACTTGAGCGCGTCTACCGTGTTTCTTGCAAAACGAGCAACTGATTTCGTTATGATATAGTCGATTTTACCTTTTTCGCAATCTTTGATCATGCGAAGAAAATCGTCTCTTTTCGCCGCTTGGGTACCGCTCAGCCCTTCATCGGCATAAATCCCTGCAAACCGCCATTTGGGATTTTTTGCGATAGCGTCCGTATAATAGGCGACCTGTGCCTTATAACTTTCAAGTTGGTCGGAACTATCCGTTGACACACGACAATACGCCGCTGTACGGAGTATCGAAAGTTCTGCGTTCGCCGCTTTCTTTTTCGGATCCGCTTCTATTCGCGTTATAATCTTTTTTGCCGCATTCACTGAACTTTTCACCTCCCATATCGCTTGAAACAACGCTTCCGTTCATAAATGTAACGGTTATGCTTCCGTTTTGCTCTATTTGCAATTTTGAAACATACTCGTTCAAAAAATTTTCGCTTACAAGACCGGGAGTGCTCTCTGTTTCTTTTTTTATCGCACTGAGCAATTGTTCCTTACTTGTATCGTCCACCTGTTCTTTACAATGACTGTATTTTAACTTTGCTAACTTAAAAATAAGATTTTTCCCTTTGTTAAAATCGGGTTCGGGCGAATCCATAATCTTACGGAGTTCGTTTCTGCATTGTATTTCCTCAAAATTATACGAACTGCTTTTACCTGAATTTCGATTATCCAAAAGCGACGAATCGTCTTTTATTGCTGTAAATATTTTTCCAAATTCGGCAAAAATCAATGCATCATCTACATAGACGTCATTTTTACAGCCGTTTCCGCATATCCACTTTTCTCTCGACCGCCATTTCGTTCGCCTTGTCATCAACTTTCCGCATTGGGCGCAAACGATGTTCTTTTTCAGATATTCTATATTTCCCGAAAAATGCTCTTTCTTAAAACCTTTCGTGTTTTTTAAGCCATACGCACTTTGAAACAAATCATTACCGATTATCGGCGGATAATCATCCGCTCCGATATACTTTTTGTTTTCGATTATTCTTGAAACGCGATTTTTATTCCAATTACAGTTTCCTTGAAAAAAATCCACGTTACGCGCGGTTAGTTCATCGGCTATTTCCTGTAACAGTTTCCCTGCGGCATATTTCTCGAATATTTCGCGCACCACAACGGCTTCCCGATCTATAACGCAAATTTTATTCCCGTCTATCCCGTATCCGAAACTAATCATTCTATTTGCCATTTCACACCTCCGCGCTGAACTCTAAATCTCCCTTCAATACAAAAGTGATTGCACCGCTTTCTTCTATATAAATTTGCTTGATTATTCCATTGAAAATATCTTTATCGAATTCGGTTATCCCCACAGGAAATTGCTGAAGATTTCTTTTAAGCTCTCTCAGCCTTTCTATACAGCATTCATCGTCGTCCTCGCTCACCAAATGCGCCCGTCGCGTTTTCAATTCGGATATTTTCTTTTTAATCGTATCCGTTTTCTCAAAGTATAAATCCTCGTTAAACGAACCCTCGGAATAAAGAGTAGTAAACAAACTCTCCTGTGCGCTTAAAATAGAAATATCTTTATCGATTTGCACTATTTCATCGTTTCCACGATTTATTATTACCTTCAGCATCTGTAATTGGGCAATGGTTTCATCGATAAGACTTTTCTCGTTCTGTCTCACCTTGTTATACATCGAAACAAAAGCCCTTTCTATCTGCTCGTTAGACCTGTTCGGCGTATGGCAGACATCTATGCTCAAGCCTTTTTTTGAACAACTCCAAAGCATTTTATCGTTTCTGACGATAGGACGGTATGCCCAGCCGCAATGCCGGCATTTTATCTTCCCCGAGAAGAATGCCTTTTCTTTTGTCCCGCGACAAAATGTTTTCTGTCGCATTTTCTTGATTTCTTTAACCTTGTCGAACTCTTCTTTCGTTATAATGCCTTCATGCGTATCGGAATAATAAAAGCTGTCCATCTGCCCTTTGTTCGGACGATTTCGTAACGGTAAAACGTTCGGCGTATAAGTCTTCCCCATTATCATATTGCCCGTATACCGCTCATTCTCTAAAACATAATTTATTCTACCGATATTCCATAGCATATCCCCGGTTTCGTGCGCTTGCATATATTTTACTATCGCGTTTGCGCCAATTCCGGACAAATACAAATCAAAGATTTTTCGGATGTTTCTCGCTTCATCCGGTTCTACAACAAGCTCCCCGTCTACAAGTTTATACCCGTATGGCGCAATGCCGAGTTTATACGTTCCCTCTTCCATCCGCATTCGGATAGACTGAACCATACGTTTCGATAAAGACATCGATTCATTCTGAGCAAACGCGCTCTTTATGTAAAGCAGCATTTCGGAATTCATGTTTTCCGTATCGATTTTATCGTTTTCAAAAAACACGCTCGCTCCGTAAGATTTTAATTCTCTTACCGCTTCTATACACTCCAACGAATTTCGCGCAAACCTCGTAACGCTTTTTACAAGTACACGGTCTATTTTCCTGTTTTTGCAATCTTTAAGCAGTCTTTTAAACTCGTCTCTTTTATCCATCAACGTGCCGCTGATGCCCTCATCGGCATAAATGTCAATGAGTATCATCTTCGGGTTTGACTTTATGTAATCGGTGTAATACCGCATTTGCGTTAGAAACGAGTTGACCTGATCGGTTTTATCCGTAGACACGCGGCAATATGCGGCAACGCGTATTTTGTCCGTCTTGTTCCCGGCGGTTGCCGCAATTACCGTTACTCTATCGGATATACCCTTATAATCATTAGCAAAACTCATTTTCTTACGTCCCTCAAACTTATTGCTCGCACCGACAGCCTTTTTGCTACTCTTTCGTTCAATTCTTTCAGCACGGAATATTCAATATTCCCTGCTTTATAGGCTTTTCTCATAATACTCCACGCCGAAAGATATAATAATTCATTATTCGCACCGTTCTCTTCCGCTTCCATTTAAGTCCTCCCTTACAATGAAGCGCAAGAAAACAGTATTCAGTTATATCAAGGCATAAACGCTTACGCTCCATCAATTTTGATTGATTGATTTTTCACGTCTATGCCTTTCGACATACCGATTTATATTTAGTTATTTCTTATTTTCTTTCTCGACTTCCGCTTTCAAAGCTTCGTAGCCGGCGAAGATCAACTGCACTTTCGTGATATGGTTCTTTGCCAAAAAACCGTTGATTTCGTCGAACAAATCGCGCGGGATCATTGTTCCGAAATTGCCGCTTGCCTGCTTGCGCTTATCTTTGTTGCGTTCCTCGTAACTTCTTCTTGCCGCTCTGCGCGGCGTTGTTTCTTTCTTTTCCATAAAAACCTCCGTATTAGCCTTGTGAAGTAATGGCACAAATCCACGCACCTATGATGTTCATTACGAAATGTCCTGCAATAAGCACGCCTGCCAACGCAAATCTGCCGATAGTTCCAATTACTTTTAGCACTTTCATTTTGATATAGCATACAAATACAAAACGCGAAGAAGCTAATTTTAATTTTCATATATTTTTTTCGTTTTATCAAGATACGTCTTTATATTATCTACAACGTTTTCGGGAGAAAGGACTTTTAGCTTATCCCCGAACGAACAGCACCAACCTAAAAATGTAGGGCTAACCTGCACCTCGGCTTTAAAAGCAACCGTATTATCATCTATCGGTTCAAACATAATATTATCGCCGAATATATCGAATATCACGTCCAAAAGACACTTATCAGTTTGGAATTCCACTTCCTGCGTTTCGCCCTGAAACATTCCGAAAATAGTCTTTTTATGATGTTTCAGATCAATCGGCTCGCCGTTATAAGGTTCTTTGTGCTGCTCTTCCACCATTTCCACCTTGTCCATACGGTCGATTCGGTAATGAACAACGCCGGGATGTTTCCCGTAATAAGCAATCAGATAATAATTGTCGTCATCGAATATGGTAGCAAGCGGATTTACGAAATAACGTTTGTGGTCTTTACGATATACGCGCTCGTGCTTTTCGTTGAAATCGAAATACTCGAACGAAACCTTTTTATTGTTCTCTATCGCCGAATTGATTTCGCTTATAGCATAAAAGATATTCTCGTTCGTGCTTTTAGTCGTATTAAATCGCACGATATTACTTTGCAGAAGTTCGGCGCGATGGCTTCCGCCGAGATCGGCAATCTTATCAAGCAAAACTTCCGTTTTACTCGGCGTAACAAAGCTCGCCGCTTGCACCGCATCCATAAGAATACGCAGTTCGGGAACGTCGAAACTTCTATCGGCAACACAATAGCAATTCGGCTTTCCCGGGGACTTTTCGCAAAGAACCTCATAACCGAAATTATTCAGCACCTCTATATCCTTATATAAAGTGCGACGGTCGCAGACAATGCCCATATCGGCAAGTTTATCTATAAGCTCCGTCGTCCCTATATAATGATCCTCATCTGAGTCCTGCCGTAAGATTTCGAGTAACTTCAAGAGTTTGATTTTATAAGCATTTTTTTGCTTCATTGGCTTTTACCTATACCTATCGCATTTTACAATAACATTATACCATATTCGTCCACTTTTGTAAAGAACAAGGTGTACAAGAAAGCAGACACCTTTATGTATAAAATAAGCGCAACCAAACGGTTACGCTTAAAATTCTTTTTCTAAAAAATCCTAAAAAAAATTTTTTAGGTTGGTGCTAAAATGTAGGGCAAACCTCCCTTAAAAAATGGCTAAAATCGGTATGTTGTAAGTTCAAACCTTGATTTTTCAAAAAAACGCCAAAAATCAGCAATGAAATCGACATGGTCAACTAACCTATGTTGACCTTGAAATTACCCTCAAAAATGGGCAAAAAACATACAAAAAAAAGCCAAAAATGCTTGTTTTTGACTCTTTTTTGACCGAATCAGTAATTTCGGTCAACGTAGATGGCTATCACATACGAAATAGCTACACTTTCATTCCCGTTTACAGCCCCTCATTTTTGAATGCCACCTGCCATTCATTCACTATTCTATCAAATTCATTGTTCTGATACGCTTTAGGGACATAAAGATATTTAACTTCACCGTACTTGTACATCATTACGGCATAAGCATACGCAAAGGCATCCATCTCCATATCTTGCATGAAATAGCCCATATTCTCTTTACCTTCTTTATTCAAAGCGGTTACATAGTTATTCTCTTCCTCCGACCACTTCTTTGCCAACTCCGCATTATTACACTTTGTCGGATCTTTTCGATAATCTTCAATTTCTAAATGTTGATAGATATGGCGTATTTCGTGTAGAAGAAAATATTCAATATGTAACGGTTCATTTTGCTGGAAAGAGAAATCAACAGCAGCAATATTCACGGTAACAATATTAGTCTTTTTGTCACAGCACGCAAAAATTGCAACTCTTTCATCGTAGCCAAATCTCCATTGAATTGTTTGGTTTGTTCTATAAAACCTAACATCAGAGTTTATTATATCGCTTATAATCGGTGAATATTGCTGCCGTAAAAGTTCAAACAGTTCTTTTTCTATCATATGTTTCTATTGCCCTTTTCTATAAATTCTTCATATGTCACAATATTCTCTTTTCCAACCATATTTTCTAAATAATTTCTAAACACATCATCAACCGGAATCGAAATAAATATAAATAATCTCTTTTTGGGACGTGAACAACACACATAGAACAGATTTCTATTTCTGATATAAGATGCCTCTTTGTCAGTTGGATAACCATTTTTAATCATCGGAATGTATTTTTCAAATTGATATTGATTCCACCCCCTACTAATAACAAAGACAACATTATCGTATTCTTCACCTTTTACACCATGTTCAGTTGAAAATTCAGATTCCGGATACAAAAAACTAATTGCTGACAAAAATTGAGTGTAATCTAAATCTAAAAAATCCTTTATGGTAGTGTTGCTATAAGCAGTCTCAGGTGCCGAATAATACAAGTCATAATAGTCCTCAATTTGTTGTGGAATCGGAATAAGTTTAGAGTCTAACACCGTTTTCAATACATCAATACTCTTTTGAAAACGTGTTATTGTCAATCGTTCTTGTAATGCTTTCCAGCATATTTTTTCTGCCTTCTTGTTAATTGGATATCTTTTTACCTTCAACGTATCAAAGAGTAACTGCATATTATTTTCTGTAAGAGCCTCATATACAGGCTCAACAGTATTCATAAAAAACAATAAAAAGACATCTTCTTTATCTTTCAACCCATCCGAAATAACATCCAGCAATTTATCATAACCTTGTTGCGAAGCCAAAACTTTGTGAGTTATCATTAGTATTTTTAAGTTTTCTTCAGACCCTGTAATATTATTCTCTATCTGATCTTTCAGCTTTGATAACCTTATCTGAAACTCTTCAATTGGCAACTCATCTTTAAAATTACGGTCCGTTCTTCGCTGACCTTTATAATCGTCACAAGTAATAACTGTTATCTCACCATCAAACCCATCTATTGCTGACCGTTGCGGTAAATCCGGACGAATAAAATTTAACATCTCAACAATTTTAGGAGCTGATCTAAAATTAGAACCCTTTTTAATTTCTTTGATATTTTCATGTTCTATAAGACCACAAGCCTTATTGGATTGGTATATAGTTTGCCACGCGTCACCAAAGAAACCGAATTGCGGACCTACACCTTTAGAAATGAAATATTCTATAAAGCGCTCAACAATTGACTGGAATGAGTCTTGATACTCATCAATTAATATCAACGGATATTTGTCACTAAAAATCTTTCGGAATTTCGCATTATCCAATAAAGTGTTAAAAAGAGAAATAACATCGTCATGATACAAGTATAAAATTCCATTCTCTTGGTATCTGTGCCCTAATGTATACTGTATCTCCATTATTTCTGTCATGTCACATTCTTTAGGTTGTAGCAGTTCATTAGAGGAGATAATTTTTTTTAACGCACTCTGATATTGCTTAATGGCATTCCACGCAAACGAATGGATCGTCGACGGCAAAATAAATGAATCTTTATCAAGCCTTTCCGCTATAACGTCAACAGCAGCATTTGTATATGTAATGCAAACAACATTTTGTTTCTTTTTTTGAAATTCTGACCATTTATTCGCCTGTATCCATTCGATAACTCTATTAAGAGAATATGTTTTCCCCGAGCCCGCACCCGCTTCAACGCGAAAAGACAATCCTTGCTTAATGGTATCAATAATTATCTCATCAACCTCATCCGCTTCAGCTTTAGCTATTGCATAATTAGTCTTTACATCTTCACTCACAACTAAAACCTCCTGCACATCATACTAAAACCTTTTGATTATTCAACCACACTAACCCGTTTTTTATGTACGCCGGTACAGCATAGTTTGGGTTATCATAAATAAGATCTAATGCAAAATCTGTTTTGCTTTTTTCTTTGAACTCGAGGTTTACCTCTGACGGCATGTCGGACAATCCATAATAAGAACGATTTACATTTCTCAATGCTTCTTCTAAAGATCTGCCACATAGACCTTGCTCTTCCGTTTGGAATTCAATATGACAATTACCTATCGTTTTTCTCTCATCTTTTAAGTCAATCACATCTGACAAGGCAATTATATCTTTATCTTCTTCAGTATTACCATCAAGTTTACGAAGTTCCCGCATCCACCACTTTATCGTTGAGTTTGATGTAGTATTTCCTTCACTAACAAGCGCTTTGGTCCGTCCATCGCTTATAGAATCAATATCCGTCAAAATTAAACACGGGACTCCTAAAAAATTCATGAATGGAATAAATTTATATGCATACGCTCCTCCAATTTCAATAAGAGAATAATACTGAGCCGGAAGTTTATATTTTTGCAAATCAAACAACCCTTCTTTGTCAGATTTTTCTATCATATCTGGCAGCAAAAGTCTTTCTGAAGCTCCTTCTACAAAAATAATTTTATCTGCAAAAAAAATATCACATCTGCTAAGAGTAAGATATTTTTTAATAAAACTTACATTGTCCGGGTCTTTCTTTGCAAAAGTTTTCAAATTTTTATAAACGACGCCGTTATTCGTCCTTTTGGCATATCGTATTTTTGAAAAATCGACCGTATTTGTTATATGCGCAGAATGCGATGTCAAAAATGTTTGAATATGCACATCAGTAATTGCTTGTAAAAACTTTTCTAAGTATTCCGCAAATGCACGTTGCATTTGTGGATGCATATGCGATTCTGGCTCTTCAATAAATAACAATGGGATGCAAGCATTATCTCCTTGCTTAATTTTTTGCGAATAATCTGCCAATAAAAACTCAATTTTAATTAAATTTCTATATCCTAAACCATTATGTGAACTTGGTAATGCCTCGTCTATCGTGTCTGATATATACGTAAGTTTAGTATTGCCCATTATTTGCTGATCAATTTTTAATTCCGTGCTTACACCAAGCTGCAATTCTTCAGCATTTGGATAACCAAAACCAACTGCTTTATTCACAACAGAACTAAGAAGTTCATCGCTCCGCTTTTGAACAGTTTTATTTGCATTATCCACAACTTCTCTTAAAGTCTTAATCTCCGACGATATTTCAGAAGATAACTCATCAACATTAACACTAAAATAACTCGATATTAATTTTGCTAAAGAATCCTTATCCTTTTGCATTCCATCTTCCCCCAATTCTCGTTCCGCATGGATTGCAAAGAACGGAAACAAAGATGCTAATTCATTCTGAGTTTTAGTCTGTATGTCTTTATCATCTTTGGGATTAATAGCATATATTTTCAATCCAAAAATTTTAGCAAAACTTGCTTTGAAAATATCGCGGATTCTTTCCAATTTAGGCGTAAAAACTCCATCTGCATAACAAGCCGCTTCAAATAATTCAAACAGGGCTTTTTCGTCTAGTTTCAAACCATATTCCGCTCTAATCAATACAGTCGTAGTATCCACATCTACATCTATTATAAATGGAGATAATGCACCTAAATTAGAATCAGGATCATCAAGAGAGTAATCTATTGTAAATTCAACCGATGTTACTTCTAATTTTTGGTTTAACTCCTCAAATGAAATATCTTTTTTCATAAATGAGGTTATTAAATTAAACAATCCCTGTCTTTTATTCAACGGATAATCGTCAAAAGATAAAGGGTTGTTTTCTAATACATTTTCAATAATGTCCATACAAGATGTTTTAGCAGTATTATTTCGACCAACAATTAGCGTCATACTGCCGTCAACATCCATCCAAGCATCGACAAGTAACCGATAGTTTTTAATGTAAATTTTCGTTAATAACATTTTCTACTCCTGTAATAACCAATATTTCATTTGATCCAGTTCCGCTTTTAGTTAATTTAATTATACCATATTTCGTCATTTCTTTCAAGTCGTTTTGGCAACAGATAGAAAGAAGTCCGAAACAGATGTTTCAGACTTCCCCGCTTTTAGATATTTTCTTGTATTTGCATTCCGCCTTTCAGAACGATGATAATCGAATTGTCTTTCATAACTCGGATATACTCAACAAGGCGACGAATCGTCACATCGTTATATTCCGAAAAATCAAGACTGTCGGCTGACAGACATTGCTTTATATTTTCTATTTCTGCATTTACTTTTTCGTTTGAATCAATCCTCCCTTTTATAATTTCAAGTTGCTCTCGTAAAACAACCATTTGAGAACTCAACGATTTCATTTCTTCCTGAAAACGTTTTCCGTCACCCGTCGAACTTGCGGCAAGTTCCATCGTTTCGTCCATTATTCCGCTTAATGTTTTTAACTGCTTTTCGATAGCATACATTTCAAGAGTGTCATCTTCTCCCGTTACCGCATAAGCAAGATTAGACAATATTAAATCCAAAACATCTTGTTTTTCCGAAATCGCTTTACTGATACCTCGGACGATAGTTTTTTTCATTGTTTCGTCATCGACGGTTATCGAATCGGAACAAAATTCCGTTCCGTGTTCCAACCGACTTAAACAACGCCAAACTCTCTTGTTTTCTCCGTTTCGACTATATGTTTTTCGCCTGTAAGGACTACCGCATTCGCCGCAAACGAGTATATCCGTCAAAGCAAATTTACCGCTATACTTCCCTTGCTCCGTAATTCCGGAATCTGTCTTTTTTCTAACGCTTCCACGACGAGCCATTTCCATTTGCGCCATTTTGAATGTCGCGTGAGTAATTATCGCCGGGTGATTATCTCTTATCAGGTACTTTGGCAATTCACCACGATTTTTCTTTACCTTTTTAGTAAGGCAATTTTCCGTAAACGTTTTTTGCATAAGCAAATCGCCACAATATCTTTCGTTTGTTAAAATGGCTTGAATAATACACTTATTCCATATAGCTTTCCCGGTCTTTGTCAATACTCCCTCACCTTCAAGATAAGATTTAATCTGATCAAGGCTTTTGCCGTCGAGATACATATTGAAAATCGCACGGATATATTTTGCTTCTTCCTCGACAATTTCGGGTTCGCCGTCATCGCCTTTTCGGTAGCCGAGAAGATTGTACCGAAACTTAAACGTTCCTGACTGCATACGTTGACGAATACCCCATTGCACGTTTGCGCTGATATTCTCGCTTTCCGCTTGG
>ERZ857629.1342-NODE-1342-length-27496-cov-4.094056_pt1 | contig 27496 bp, 26 predicted proteins | sample MGYA00519700_ERZ857629 | MGnify/ENA primary metagenome ERZ857629 (study PRJEB31778, sample SAMEA3449351) | human gut metagenome | biome: human gut; feature: human-associated habitat; material: faeces | place: United Kingdom | collected 2010/2012 ...
AGTGGGGCAAAAAGACGGCGGAGACTCGCAGACGCAATTGTGCGGTGTTGCCTAAGTACAAAAGAGCGCACTCCCGCCGACAGAGGGAGTGCGCTCTTTAAATGGAAAGGCTGTGTTCTTGCCTGCCTGCCGTTAAAAGACCTCCGGGTCGGTCCGGCGGGGGTCGGCGGCTTCCTGCTGACGGAGTTTTTTCGTACAGATGACAGCCATGACCAGTTCATAAATTGCCCAGGCGTGGAGGGCAATGTCCATAATATTGGAAAGCGGAGAGTCCAGCATGGTGAAGGTGAAAACCAGAAGCCCCACCGTATCCAGCGAGAACAGAACCAGCGCGGCAGTGAGCCAACCGGCTCTCTTTTTGCTCAGTACCCAGCACAGCAGGTAAACGCCGATCAGCAGAGCGCTGATAATCACCGCGACGGTAGTATAGCTGCCGATCGCTCCGGAGTATGCGTAGTCCATGCCGACTCCGAAGGCCGTGAAATAGTAGGGGATGGAGGCGGAAAACAGGAAGTACCGGTTTGCGTCCAGAAGCAGCAGGACGATGTTCACAACGGTGAAAATCACGATCAGCAGCAGAGAATACCGTCCGCCGGCAACCATTTTGGCCCAGTACTCAGGGGAGTTCTTGTCTACGGGGTTGACATTTTTCTGCATGGGGGTTACCTCATTTCTTTCTGTGTTGTTATCAGTATAGCAGAAAAGACCGCGAAAAACAACCTTGACTTTTTGTCCGCTGTTTGTTATGATAATTGCCGCAAGTAAATAGGACAGTTCGTGACCATCCTGTCGGTAAACAAAACTAGGGAAGAGGCAGTCAGTCTGCTCGGAACCGGGTCGTAGTGTACGCCCGGATTTTTTCTGCCTTTGGGGGCAGTGCGGGGGCGCTTTCTCCTGTTTTGTAATGGATGCGGACTGCATCCATTCTTTTTTGGAGGAAGAATCACATGAAACAAACTCGCGCGCGTTTTCTTGTCCATGCTGCCGTAATCGCAGCGCTGTATGCCGTCCTGACGCATCTGCAAAATATCCTGCTCCCGGGAACCGCCTCCATGGCGATTCAGATGCGGGTTTCGGAAGCAATGTGCGTGCTGGCATTCTTTACCCCCGCGGCGATTCCGGGCCTCAGTGTTGGCTGCCTGATTTTTAACCTGACCTTTGCCGGAACCTTGCCGCTGGACTTTCTGGTGGGAACCCTTGCCAGCTTCCTGGCAGCGGAGGGAATGTGGCTGACCCGGAAGGTGACCGTAAAGGGTTATCCGCTGCCGGGCATGTGCATGCCGGCAATTACCAATGCCATTCTTGTGGGCTGGGAACTGACCTTCTATCTGGGCGGCGGTTTTGCCCTGAATGCCCTCTATGTCGCCATCGGGGAACTGGCGGTCCTCCTTACGCTGGGTACTGCGCTTTATTACGCCCTCAAGCGCCGGGGCGTGGCGGAAAAGCTGTTTGCATAAGGCGGCACGGAGACCGCATACAATCCCAATTCAGAAATTCCCCTGCCCGTACCGGGCAGGGGAATTTTACGTTCAACCGGGTGACGGCTATTTTGGAACGGACTGAGCCTCAGTTGGAGTCCGGCAGGGGCCAGGGAAGGTCATTTTCCCGGGTGATCCGGGCAAGATCCTCGTACTCCGGTTTCCGGCGGCAGATACCATAGCCCTCGGAAATTTTGTACCGCAGTTCTCCGTGGGGGGTGGAAACCACTTCCTCCCGCCGGGTCAGCTTGTACCGGCGGCAGACGGTTTCCCGAATGCCCAGTGTGGTAGTGCAGCGGAAAATCTGCCGCACCATGGCATCCCGCATGGATGTGCTGCACAGAACCGTCAGCAGAATCGCGGGACGGTTCTTTTTCATGCCGATGGAGGTGGTAAATACGTCCAGCGCTCCGGCGGCAAGAAGCTGCTCGGTTGCAAACCCGATCTGTTCACCGGTTATATCATCCAGATTGCATCGAAGCTCCAGAATTTCGTCTCCGCTTTCCTCCGTACTGCCCAGCAGGACCCGGAGGCAGTTGGCAATGGGAAAATCCTTTTTGCCCATGCCGCAGCCGATTTTTTCTACGGCCATCCGGGGCATATTTCCAAATTTCGTTACAAACTGCCGCAGAAGCGCCGCTCCGGTGGGAGTGCAGAGTTCTCCCGTAATGCTGCCGCCGTAGATGGGGATCCCTTTCAGCAGTTCCGCCGTGGCAGGGGCGGGAACGGGCAGAATGCCGTGAGCGCAGCTGACATGTCCGCTGCCCACATGAACGGGGCTTGCATAAACCGCGTCGGGTGCCAGCTTTTCCATCAGATAGCACACGGCGGTCACATCTGCAATGGCGTCCATTGCGCCGACCTCGTGAAAGTGCACCTTCTCCACCGTGGTGCCATGGACCTTGCTTTCTGCCGCAGCAATGGCTCGGTAAACCTGCCGGATGGTTTCGGCGGTTTCCGGGGACACGGCGATATGGGAGATCAGATGGTCAATGGAGGAAAGGTCGCTGTAGCTGTGGTGGTGATGATGCGCGGAGGGTCCTCCCTCTTCCTGATCCTCCACCAGTACCCGCATATGGGAACCCCGGATCCCGCACTTTTCCGCGGGCTCCAGAATATACCGTACACCGGGAATTCCAAGGCCGTTCAATTCCGCAACCATGGCGGTTTTGTCCGGAAACAGTTCCAGCAAGGCGGCGGTCAGCATGTCGCCTGCCGCGCCCATGCCGCAGTCCAGATAAAGCAGCTTCATTTCCTTGCCTCCATGTGATTGATCCGGCTGGCCATAAGACCCGCGCCGAAGCCGTTGTCGATGTTGACCACTGCCGTTCCGCTGGCACAGGAGTTCAGCATGGAAAGCAGGGCGGTGACCCCGCCGAAGGATGCACCGTAACCCACGCTGGTGGGAACGGCAATGACCGGACAGTCCACCAGTCCGCCGATGACCGTAGCAAGCGCGCCCTCCATGCCCGCAATGGCAATGACCACGCTGGCTTCCATCAGCTCCTGCCGGTGGCTGAGAAGCCGGTGAAGCCCGGCAACGCCCACGTCATAGAGCCGTTCCACCTGATTGCCGAGAAATTCGGCAGTCAGCGCGGCCTCCTCCGCAACGGGGATATCACTGGTTCCGCCGGTGGCGACCACGATGGTTCCGATGCCGGTGGGGGCGGGCTGACTGCCCGCAATGGCCAGACGGCTCTCCGGATGATAGCAGATAGGGAAGCAGGCGTTGACGGCGGCGGCCTTTTCCGGGTCCACCCGGGTAATGAGTACGTTTTTCTGCCCGTTTTCTGCCATGGCGCGGAGAATTCCGGTGATCTGTTCTGCCGTTTTCCCGGCACCGTAGATCACCTCCGACGCGCCCTGCCGCACCTGCCGGTGCAGATCGACCTTGGCATAGCCAAGGTCCGCAAAGGGCTGACCCTTCAGAATGCCCATGGCGTCCGCCACGGATACGCTGCCACTGTGAACCTGCTCCAGAAGCGTTTTGATGTCGGTGTTCATTTCCGTGCCTCCAGATCCAGAAGAACTCCCCGATAGCGCTGCTTCAACTCCCCGGCGATCGCTCCCCGGTTTTGCAGCAGCCGGGAGAAATCTTCTTCCCGCAGCTGGAGTTTTGCCTGCTCTTCCCGGGTCGTGCGCACCCGGAAATCCCGGAAACCGAGTGCAGCCAGCCGGGTTTCTGCCCATTCCGTCCGGGCAAGATTCTCCTTCGAGATCTCCATGCCTGTGGGAATCCGGGTAGCCAGACACGCGTAGGCGGGCTTGTCCCAGGTGAAGAGCCCGGCTTCCCGGGAAAGCTCCCGGATGCGCGCCTTGGTCAGACCGCACTCCCGCAGAGGAGAGCGGACGGAAAGCTCCCGCAGCGCCCGCATACCGGGACGGTCGCCCTCGGCATCCGATGCGTTGGTGCCGTCCAGAAGTACGGAGAAGCCGTCATTTCGGGCGTGCTCCAGAATGGAAGAGAAAATGACCTGCTTGCAGTAGTAGCACCGGTTGGCAGGATTGGCGGTGACCTGGGGCTGGTTCAGCACATCCAGCGTGATGACCTCCAGCTGAGCGCCCAGAGACGCGGCAAGGCGCAGTGCGTCCTGATATTCAAATTCCGGCTGAAAGGCAGTCTGGACGTAGTAGGCCTTGATTTCCTTTCCGTACCGCATTCCGGCATAGAGCAGAAACGAAGAATCCACGCCGCCGGAAAAAGCAAGGGCGGTTTTCGGATTCCGTGCAAAAAATTCAGACAGCTCCATGATCTTTACCTCCTGATTTCCACAGTATAGCACAGGATTTTCCAAAAGGCAATGCGGTTGGGCCGCAAGCTGAAGAGGAACCGCCGCAAAGCACGGCGGGGACGGTTCATAAAAATCCGTCCCGGCGGAAAGCACCCCCCGAACCGTTTTCCGGTTCGGGGTGCAAGCCTGTTAACGGAAGTAGGCGACTGCGGATTCAAACATGCGGATGTCGTATTCGCCGGGAACGTTCCGGTACAGACCGGAGCCGATCCGCTCGCTGTGGCCCATCTTTCCAAAGACCCGTCCGTCCGGGGAGGTGATGCCCTCGATGGCGTATACGGAACCGTTGGGATTAAAGTGTACGTCGGCAGTGGCGTTTCCACTCATGTCCACGTACTGGGTGGCAATCTGTCCGTTTGCCGCCAGTTGGCGTACCAGCTCATCACTGGCAAGGAACCGGCCTTCGCCGTGGGAAATGGGAACGTTGTAGATGTCGCCTACATTGGTCAGACGCAGCCAGGGAGACAGATTGGAAGCGACCCGCGTGCGGACGATCCGGCTCTGGTGCCGGGCAATGGTATTGAAGGTCAGGGTGGGACAGGTTTCGTCCATGTCCCGGATCTCTCCGTAGGGGACAAGTCCCAGCTTGATAAGGGCCTGGAAGCCGTTGCAGATGCCGCACATCAGGCCGTCCCGTTTTTTCAGAAGGTCGTTTACGCCCTCCCGAAGGGCGGCGGCACGGAAGAAGGCGGTAATGAACTTGCCGGAGCCGTCGGGTTCGTCGCCGCCGGAGAAACCGCCGGGGATGAAGATCATCTGCGCGTCTTTCAGCTCCCGGGCAAATTTGTCCACGCTTCTGGAAATGGCATCGGCGGACAGGTTCCGCACAACCAGAATCTTCGGGTCGCCGCCTGCGTCGGCAACGGCTCTGGCAGAGTCGTACTCACAGTTGGTGCCGGGGAAGGCAGGGATCAGGACCCGGGGCTTTGCCGTGCGGACGGCGGGTGCTTTCCAGCCGGACACCGGGTGACTGAAGGTTTCCATGGGCACATTCCTTGTGGGAATGTTGCAGGAATAAACCGGCTCCAGCTTGTTTTCGTAGGCATTCAGCACGGTGCTGTGCTTGAGAATCTGGCCCTGATATACAAAGCTTCCGTCGCTGCGGGTTACGCCCAGCACGGTGCCGACCGTTTCCTCGCCGGTCAGTTCCACTAGAAAGCTGCCGTAGCAGCAGGAGAACAGGTCCTCCATGGAGAGTGTGTAGTCAAAGGTAAAGCCCAGATCGTTGCCGAAGCCCATTTTCATGACGGCTTCCGCCACACCGCCCATGCCGGGGGTATAGGCCGCCACGGCCTCGCCGCTGGCGAGAAGTCCGTGAACCTGTGCAAACAGTGCTTTCAGGGATTCTGCTTCCGGCAGCCCGTTTTCATCGTACCGGGGCTTCAGCAGGCAGACCGTATGCCCGGGCGCCTTGAACTCGGGGCTGACCACATCCCCTGTTTTTCCGGTGGTCACGGCAAAGGATACCAGCGTGGGCGGCACATCCAGATTCTCAAAGCTGCCGGACATGGAGTCCTTGCCGCCAATGGCACCGACACCCAGATCCAGCTGTGCCCGGAAAGCACCCAGCAACGCTGCCAGCGGCATACCCCACCGGGCGGGATCCTTGCCCATCCGGGGGAAGTACTCCTGAAAGGTCAGGTAAACATCTTCAAAGGACGCGCCGGAGGCAATCAGCTTGGAAACGGATTCCACCACCGCCAGATAGGCACCGTGGTAGGGAGACTGGGAGGAAAGGAAGGGGTTATAGCCGAAGGACATGAAGGAACAGTCGTCGGTGTGTCCCTTCTCAACGCTGATCTTCTGCGCCATGGACTGAATGGGGGTCAGCTGGTGCTTGCCGCCGAAGGGCATCAGCACTGTGCCCGCGCCGATGGTGGAGTCAAAGCGCTCGGAAAGCCCCCGCTTGGAGCAGGTGTTCAGGTCGGAAGCCACCCGGAGAAAGTTCTCCCGGAAGTCGCCCTCCACCGGGGCGGGGGTAATTTTCGCGGCAGCGGGAGCGGCGGCCGTGTGCTTGGCAGCACCGTTGGAATTCAGAAATTCCCGGCTGATGTCGCAGATGGTATTTCCGTTCCAGCGCATGGTGAGCCGGGGACTTTCCGTTACCACGGCCACCCGGACGGCCCGAAGGTTTTCCTTTGCCGCCAGCTCCAGAAAACGGTCTGCGTCCTCAGGCTCAACGACCACGGCCATCCGCTCCTGAGACTCGGAAATGGCAAGCTCGGTGCCATCCAGTCCGTCGTATTTTCTGGGAACCGCGTTCAGGTCAATATCCAGCCCGTCTGCCAGCTCGCCGATGGCGACGGACACGCCGCCGGCACCGAAGTCATTGCAGCGCTTGATGAGCCGGGAAGCTTCCGGATTCCGGAACAGCCGCTGGAGCTTCCGTTCCTCGGGAGCGTTGCCCTTCTGTACCTCGGCACCGCAGGTTTCCAGCGAGTGGAGATTGTGGCTCTTGGAGGAGCCGGTGGCGCCGCCGCAGCCGTCCCGCCCGGTGGCACCGCCCAGCAGAATCACCACATCCCCGGGTACCGGGCACTCCCGGCGCACATTGGCGGCAGGGGTGGCGGCAATGACTGCACCGATCTCCATCCGCTTGGCGGCGTAGCCCGGATGGTAAATTTCATCTACAATGCCGGTGGCAAGACCAATCTGGTTGCCGTAGGAGGAGTAGCCCGCGGCAGCGGTGGTAACCAGCTTACGTTGGGGGAGCTTGCCCGGAATGGTCTCGGAAACGGGCTTCAGCGGATCGGCAGCACCGGTGACCCGCATGGCACCGTAAACATAGGAGCGCCCGGACAGGGGGTCCCGGATGGCGCCGCCGATGCAGGTGGCCGCGCCGCCGAAGGGCTCGATCTCCGTGGGATGATTGTGGGTCTCGTTCTTGAACAGAAGCAGCCAGGGCTCCTTTTTGCCGTCTACCTCCACATCCATTTTCACGGTGCAGGCGTTGATCTCTTCGGATTCGTCCAGCTTGTTCAGCTGACCGGTGGCTTTCAGATACTTTGCACCGATGGTGGCAAGATCCATGAGGCAGATGGGCTTCTGCTCCCGGTGGAGCTCCTTCCGGACCTGGAGGTATTCCTCGTAAGCGCTTTGCAGCAGCGGGTCGGCAAAGGTGACCTTGTCCAGCACGGTGCCAAAGGTGGTGTGGCGGCAGTGATCGGACCAGTAGGTGTCGATCATCCGGATTTCCGTAATGGTGGGATCCCGGTGCTCGGAGCGGAAATAGTCCTGGCAGAAGGCAATGTCGTCAAGGTCCATGGCCAGACCGTAGCTTGCGATAAAGTCGGCAAGCCCCTCCCGATTCAGCTCCGTAAAGCCCGTGAGGGTCGCAACGGTAGTGGGAATGGCATACTGGCTCTTGAGCGTTTCCGGTTTTTCAAGGGCCGCTTCCCGGGCCTCTACCGGGTTAATGACGTATTTTTTAACCGCGCTCACCGCCGCTTCGTCCAGCTTTCCGTAGAGCGCATAGACCTTGGCGGTGCGCACGGTGGGACGCTCACCCTGAGACAGGATCTGGATGCACTGGGCTGCGGAGTCCGCCCGCTGGTCAAACTGACCGGGCAGGTATTCCACGGCAAATACCGCGTCCGCGTCCGAAAGCGCCATGTCCTCCCGGACACGATCCACCTGCGGCTCGGAGAAAACCGTGGGTACTGCGGAATCAAACAGCTCCCGGGAAATGCCCTCGGCATCGTACCGGTTCAGAATCCGCACTTTTTCCAGAGCGGAAATGCCCAGCAGGTTGACGCACTCGGCACACAGCCCGGCAGCCTCATTGTCGAGACCCGGCTTCTTTTCAACAAATACACGATAAACCATCGGGGTCAGTTACCTCCTAGTTTTTCTCGATTTCGGAAGCCTTTCGGCTTAAGTCTTTGCCCGCAGAGCGCGGGCGCCAATGTCGCCGCGGCGGAAGGCGTTCCGGAAGATCACACCGTTTGCCAGCCGGTAAGCTTCCCGGATGGCAGAGTCCAGCGTATCGGCCACGGCGGTGGTGCCGGTGACCCGCCCGCCGGAGGTGACAAGCTGTCCGTTTTCTTCCTTCGCACCCGCTACATAGGTGTGGGCGGCGGCCTCCTCCGTCATGGTGATGGGAAAGCCCTTCTCATAATGCTCGGGGTAGCCGTTTGACGCGGTAATCACGCAGCAGGCGTATTTCCGGGAAAATTTGACTTCCGTCTGGGCAAGGGTTCCGTTGGTGGTTGCCTGCATGACGGTGAGCAGGTCACTTTCCAGCAGGGGGAGGACCACCTGCGTCTCCGGGTCACCAAACCGGCAGTTGTATTCAATGACCTTGGGGCCGTCCTTTGTCAGCATGAGCCCGAAGTACAGGCAGCCGGTGAAGGGACGCCCTTCGGCGGCCATGGCGCGGATGGTGGGCAGGAAAATTTCCTCCATGCACCGCGCGGCAATCGCCTCGGTATAGTAGGGGTTAGGAGCAACGGTGCCCATGCCGCCGGTGTTCAGTCCCGTATCGCCGTCGTGGGCCCGTTTGTGATCCTGACTGGAAACCATGGGCTTGACGCATTTTCCGTCCGTGAAGGACAGAACGGAGACCTCGGGGCCTTCCAGATATTCCTCAATGACCACCGTGGCACCGCTCTTACCGAACTTGCCGTTTGCCATCATGTCGGTCACGGCGGCCTTTGCTTCTTCCCGGGTGGCGGCAATGATGACACCCTTGCCCAGCGCAAGCCCGTCCGCCTTTACGACGGTAGGAATGGGGGCACTGTCCAGATATTGCAGAGCGGCTTCCAGTTCGGTGAAGATCTCATATTTTGCCGTGGGGATCCCGTATTTTTTCATGAGGTTTTTGGAAAAAGCCTTGCTGCCCTCGATGATCGCGGCATTGGCCCGGGGACCAAAGCAGGGAATACCGATCTCGGACAGCCGGTCCACACAGCCGAGAACCAGTGGATCGTCCGGCGCCACAACGGCGTAATCGATCCCGTGTTCTCCGGCAAAACGGACGATCCCGTCAAGATCCGTGGCGGCAATGGGCACGCAGACGGCGTCCCGGGCAATGCCGCCGTTTCCCGGCAGGGCGTAGATTTCCGTGACCTCCGGGTTTTCTTTCAGCTTGCGGATAATGGCGTGCTCCCGCCCGCCACCGCCGACAACCAGAATTTTCATGGTATCCTCCTTAGTGATGGAACAGCCGCATGCCGGTAAACGCCATGACTACACCCTGCCGGTCGCATTCTTCAATGACCAGATCGTCCCGAACGGAGCCGCCTGGCTGGGCGATGTAGCTGACGCCGGAGGCACAGGCACGCTTGATGTTATCGGCAAAGGGGAAGAAGGCATCGGAGCCCAGGCTGACGCCCGTAATGCCGTCCAGATACGCCCGTTTTTCCTCCGCGGTCAGAGGCTCGGGGCGGGTGGTGAAATAGTTCTGCCAGATGCCCTCGGCGCACACATCCTCCTCGTTCCCGTTGATATAGCCGTCAATGACGTTGTCCCGGTTGGGACGGCCCAGATCTTTACGGAAGGGCAGGGAAAGAGTCTTGGGATGCTGCCGCAGGAACCAGGTGTCTGCCTTGGTACCGGCAAGCCGGGTGCAGTGGATCCGGGACTGCTGCCCGGCGCCCACGCCGATGGCCTGCCCGTCGTAGGCAAAGCAGACGGAGTTGGACTGGGTGTACTTCAGGGTGATGAGGGATACGATCAGATCCCGTTTGGCATCCTCGGGCAGCGCCCTGTTTTCGGTAACGATATTCTGAAGCAGGGCTTCCTCAATTTTGAAATTGTTCCGTCCCTGCCGGAAGGTCACGCCGTAGACCATTTTGGTTTCCTCGGCGGCGGGAACGTAATCCGGGTCAATGGAAACCACGTTGTAGCCGCCCTTGCGCTTTGCCCGCAGGATGGCGAGGGCTTCCTCCGAGTAGCCCGGGGCGATGACGCCGTCGGAAACCTCCCGGGCAATGAGCCTTGCGGTCAACGCGTCACAGGTGTCGGACAGGGCAACCCAGTCACCGAAGGAGCACATCCGGTCCGTACCTCTTGCCCGGACGTAGGCACAGGCGAGCGGATGGGCATCCAGATCCCCGATGTCGTCTGCAAAGCAGGCCCTTTTGAGGCCTTCGGGAAGAGGCCGTCCCACGGCGGCGGAGGTGGGGGAGACATGCTTGAAGGACGCGGCGGCGCACATGCCGGTGGCCTCCTTCAGCTCCCTGACCAGCTGCCAGGAGTTCAGCGCGTCCAGAAAGTTGATATAGCCCGGGCGCCCGTTCAGCACGGTGACGGGCAGGTCACTGCCGTCTGCCATGAAAATGGAGGCAGGCTTCTGATTGGGATTGCAGCCGTATTTCAGTTCAATTTCGTTCATGGGAAACCTCACTTGTTCCGATTGATCAGCCGGTTCTCTTCTTTCCCGGTGGTCAGGTCAATATAGCGGACATACAGGGAAATTTTGTTGTTTTCGTCCAGCGACTGCCAGATTTCCGTGGTAAACCCATCGATCTCATTGGGAATGGAGATCCGTTTCGGTTCTCCCTGAAAGGTGGGGATGGGTTCTCCGTCACAGGTATAGGTGTGCAGAAAGTGACCCACTCCCGGCTTAGAGCCGTAGTGGAAGCTGAATCGGTTGCAGAAGCTGCCCTTTTCATCTCCGGACTTGAGAATGCTCATTTTATAGGACAGATCGCCGTCCTCCATGGTCAGCATGCAGCTGATCCGGGGGGTGAAGTTGGGTGTGTCCGGCTCAAAGCACCGCTGAGCCAGAGAGCGGTCAAAGCTCATGCCTGCCAGAAGTCCCTTATAAATGGTGTCGGTCTGGTCGCCGTTGGTAACGATCAGATGATGACCGAACCGGCGGAGAGCGGCGTAGATGATCAGCCGGGGATCCTCCACCTTCGAAGCGTCGAAAGGTTCGGTAAAAAGCGCGTCGTCCCGCTCCACAAAAATCCGGTTCCGGCTGTTGGCGCTGCGTCCCATGATAAAGTAGGCAAGGACGGCGTGCTTTCCGTCTGCGCTCTTTCCGGCAACGATGCCCCGCCCGGGGTAGGTATTTCCGGTCAGAATCTGAGACATGGACTTAACTTCATAAATGTTCATTGGTCACCCTCCGAAGTCTTGTTGATAAGTTCCCGGCAGACCTGCTCCGCCGCCTGGGGAAGCAGGACCCATTCCGCCTGCTCCATGACCCGCCGCTGCAGGCTTTCCGGTGTGTCTCCGGGGAAAATGTCCACCGCCTTCTGGGCGATGATCCTGCCGCCGTCCGGAACGGAATTGACAAAATGCACGGTGGCGCCCGTTACCTTCACGCCGTAGGCCAGGGCGGCCTCATGGACCTTCAGTCCATAGAAGCCCGCACCGCAGAAGGATGGGATCAGGGATGGATGAATATTCAGGATCCGGTCAGGATACCGGTCCGTAAAGTTTCCGCTGAGAATGTTCAGGAACCCGGCAAGGATGATCACATCGATCCGGTTTTCCTGCAGGGTTCGCAGAAGCGCGGCCTCAAAGGCTTCCTGGGAGCCCAGCTCTTTTTTCAGCAGCGTGCAGCCGGGAACTCCGGCTTTTTTCGCCCGCTCCAGTGCGTAAGCACCCGCCACATTGGAAACCACCAGAACAATCTCTCCGCTGGGGAGCTTCCCGGCATGCTGGGCGTCCAGCAGGGCCTGCAAATTGGTGCCGCCGCCGGAAACCAGAACGGCGATTCGCGCCTTTACCAAAGGCTCACCTTTTCCTTTCCCTCGGTGATGGTGCCGATCACATAGGCATCCTCACCGTGGCTGCGGAGAATTTCCAGTGCGGTTTCTTCCTGCGCCTTCGGGACCACTACGCTCATGCCCACACCCATATTGAAGGTGTTGAACATGTCCCGTTCGGGGATATTTCCACGGGAGGCGATCAGCCTGAAAATGGGCAGGACCTTTACGCTGTCCTTCCGGATGGAGGCGCACAGACCGTCCGGAATGCTGCGGGGAATGTTCTCGTAGAAGCCGCCGCCGGTAATGTGGCTGATGCCCTTCACATCCACCTGCTCCAGCAGGGCAAGGATGCTCTTTACGTAAATCTTCGTGGGGGTCAGCAGGGTCTCTCCAATGGAAGCGCCGCCCAGCTCCGGGCAGGGCTCGGTAAGATGGGGATTGTTCTCCACATTGAAAACCTTCCGCACCAGACTGAAGCCGTTGGAGTGAACACCGGAGGAGGCAAGGGCGATGACCGTGTCACCGGCCGTCATCCGGGTGTTGTCGATGATCTTCTTCCTGTCCACAATGCCTACACTGAAGCCGGCAAGGTCATAATCTTCTTCCGCCATCATGCCGGGATGCTCCGCGGTTTCACCGCCGATGAGGGCGGAACCGGACTGGACGCAGCCCTCCGCGACGCCGGAAACAATGTCCGCGATCCGCTCGGGGATATTCTTGCCGCAGGCAATGTAATCCAGGAAGAACAGGGGCTTCGCGCCGCAGCAAATCACATCGTTGACGCACATGGCAACGCAGTCAATGCCGATGGTGTTGTGCCGGTTCAGCAGCTGAGCGATTCGCAGCTTGGTGCCAACACCGTCGGTGCCGGAGACCAGCACCGGCTCCTCCATACCGGCAAGGGGCAGCCCGAAGCAGCCGCCGAAGCCGCCCACATCGTCCAGACAGCCCTCGTTCCGGGTACGCGCCACATGGCGCTTCATCAGCTCTACGGCACGGTAGCCTGCCGTAATGTCCACGCCTGCGGCGGCGTAGCTTTCAGACCGGGAATTTTCCATGTTGTTCCTCCTTTATTCTTGCCCGTTCCAGCAGTAGGTGCAGACCTCGCAGGCGGGCAGGTCAATGGCTTCCAGAATTCCTTCCAGAGACTGATACTCCAAAGAGGAGAAGTGCAGCTTTTCACAGATGGCTTTCCGCATGTTCCTGCCCCGTTCGGTGCTGCCGTCCATGTACTCGTCCAGATGCTCCAGCCCTTCCTCGCCCTCCAGCTCCCGGATGGTGCTGCGGGCAATCAGGTCGTTGTCGGAGGTGGAGCGGGAGAAGTTCAGATACTTGCAGGCATAGAGAATGGGGGGACAGGCGGAACGGATGTGTACGTCTTTTGCCCCGTGCTCATAGAGGAAGTCCACGGTTTCCCGCAGCTGGGTGCCCCGGACGATGGAATCGTCCACAAACAGCAGCTTCTTGTCCCGGATCAGCTCGTCTACGGGAATCTGCTTCATTTTGGCGACCATGTTCCGCTCCTCCTGGGTGGCGGGCATAAAGCTCCGCGGCCAGGTGGGGGTATATTTAATGAAGGGACGGGCAAAGGGAACGCCGCTCTCATTGGCGTAGCCGATGGCATGGGGGGTGCCGGAGTCGGGTACGCCGCCTACGTAGTCAATATCCTGCGCAACGCCGTTTGCCTGATCGGTTTTCGCCATGATCCGCCCGTTGCGGTAACGCATGTACTCTACGCTCTTGCCCTCATAACAGGCGGTGGGGTAGCCGTAGTAGGACCAGAGAAAGGCACAGATCTTCTTCTCCTTACCGGGGGGCAGCAGAACCTCAATTCCATCGGGGGACAGCTCTACGATCTCCCCGGGGCCCAGTTCCCGGACCACCTCATAGCCCAGCTTCTCTCCGGCGTAGTCCTCAAAGGTGGCACAGCAGGCATCCTCTTTTTTCTCAATGACAATGGGAAGCCTGCCCATTTTGTCCCGGGCGGCAATCAGATGCCCGTTTTCCCGGAGAATCAGGATGGAGGCGGTGCCGTCCACCATTTCCTGGGCAAACCGGATGCCCTCGGCAAAGGAGCTTTTCTGATCAATGAGGGCGGCAATCAACTCGTTGGCATTGATTTTTCCGCCGGACATGCTTTCAAAGTGTCCGCCGCTGAAGGTCAGATACTGCTTGATGAGGGCCTCGGCGTTGTTGATAAGGCCAATGGTGCAGATGGCGTAACAGCCCAGATTGGAACGGATGAGAATGGGCTGGGGATCGGTGTCCGAAATGCAGCCGATGGCGGCAGTGCCGGTCATTTCTTCCAGAATCCGCTGGAATTTAGTCCGGAAGGGAGAATTTTCAATGTTGTGTATTTCCCGCTGGAAGCCCTTTTCCGGGTCATAGGCAGCCATGCCGCCCCGGCGGGTTCCCAGATGGGAATGATAGTCCGTGCCGAAAAACACATCCAGCACGCAGTTTTTGCGGGAAGTTGCTCCAAAAAAACCACCCATGGGGTTTCCTCCTTTGTGTCTGGCCCGATCCCGGGTGGGGACCGGCGGATACGGTTAACGGGGAACGGGTTACCGCTCGGACTGTGTGCCTGCGGGATTCCGGTTTGTCAGCTGCGCCTGCAGGGCGGCATCTTTGGCAAGCACCTTTTTCGCGTCTGCCTCCCGCTTCCTGTCCAGCTTTTCGGCAAGCCCGGCGTCCTCCACGGCGAGGATTTGGGCAGCAAGTAAAGCGGCATTGACACCCCCGTTCACAGCGACCGTAGCCACGGGAATTCCGGAGGGCATCTGGACAGTGGACAGGAGGGCGTCAATGCCTTCCATGCAGGGACCCTGACAGGGAATCCCGATAACCGGTATGGTGGTAGCGGCTGCAATGGCGCCTGCCAGATGTGCAGCCATGCCTGCGGCGGCGATGATGGCGCCGAAGCCGTTTACCCGGGCGGACAGGGCAAATTCCCTTGCTTCCGCGGGAGTGCGGTGGGCGGAATAGATATGGCACTCGTAGGGAATGTCCAGAGTGTCCAGTGTGTCCATGGCCTTGCGCAGAACAGGCAGGTCGCTGTCGCTGCCCATGACGATTCCGATTTTCTTCATTTGATACCCTCCTACAAACAGGTAAAAAAGTCCAAAAAGGGCCTCCCACGCCCAAATCGGTGCGGGAAAGCCCTTATTTTGACTGCGATTGCCCCTTACTGTGTGGTGACACGCCGTACATAAGGGTTTCGTGAATCCGGGAATATTATAGCATAAAAGAAGGAAAACCGTCAAGAACGCAGAAAAGCCGATTCTGAAAGCCCGTGGGAATGGAATCATGTGAAATCTGACAAAGTTTCAAAGCCTGTTTAATCCAGCACCGGGCCAAAGTATCCGGGGACCGGAGCAGCGGGAGACAGGACCCGGATAAAGACGGGGGCATCCGTACCGCCGGGACAGGGAAAGCGTCCACTCCGGCAGCCGAGTGTCGTAAGAATTCCGGGGACGACGGAAAAATCCCCCAGAAATTCCTGAACGTCAAGGACATCCCCATTCTGACGGGCAGCGAGCACAAAGCCGGGGCCAATATAAAGTCCGCTGTCCAGATTCAGAATCCGAAAGAAGGGAAGAGACTGCTGTACCCCATCCGGCGGCAGCAGGGAAAGACGGGCGGTTGTGTAGGCTTCGGGTGTGACCTCCCGTACAGATACGGCGGCGTTTCCGGAAGAAGCTTCCCGGAAGGTCAGGGCACAGGTGGGAGAAAATCCCATTTTCCGGTACATTTCCTGTAAGCCTGCCGATGCGGGGCTCAGAAGGGCGGCGCAGTATCCGCGGCGGGTCAGCGCCTCCAGCGTTTCTTCCAGAAGGACCCGGCAAAGTCCCCGGTGCCGGAAGCGAATCCCGGTGGAAACGGCGTAGAGGTAGGCCATGGGTTCTCCGCGGCAGGTGCAGTCAAACCAGTAGAGGGCGGCGGCAGCAGTGCCGTCCTGCCAGAGAACCCGGCAATGCTCCGGCACATCGGCAAGGCGGAAAAAGTCTCCGATGAATTTCGGAGAGTCCCCGAAGGCCTCCTGCCACAGCTGCTTCAGCTGTTCGGTAGAATTCTCAGAGATCATTCGAATCCTCCCAGAATTCCTCGCCCTTCCGGTATGCCCAGTATTTTTCTTCCATGTGGTGGGGACAGTAGGAGAGCTTTGCTTTCCGCAGTCCCTCCAGCCCCATGTCATCCTCCCGGTTCAGAAACCGAAGCTCCGGATGCCGTTCCCGCAGATATGCGGCAAAGGCCTGATTGATGGCGGGGTAAGCGCCGTCTACGGTCTCGTCCGCCTTTTCAAAGTGGATGTCAAAGGTATCCGGCGACAGCCGGGAGCCAACGGTCAGCGCAAGGATCCGGCCGTTTTCCGTCAGGGCAATGCCCTCCAGAGAAAGAGCTTCGAAATGGCGAAAGGCCCGGGCCATGGCAACCTCCTCCAGCAGAAAGTTCCCGTGGGGATCCTCCTGCTTCCGGGTGGAAAACCATTGGGCGGTAAAGTGCCGTCCCTGTTCCAGCAGAGATCCTGTCAGCGGCTCTACCCGGGCATCCGGGTGGGCGTCCTGAAACCGGTGGAGATGGTTCCGCTTTTTCTGAAATTTCCGCCCCTTCAGGTCCGCAAGATCATGAATGTCATAGACATAATCAAAGCCGTCCCGGTCTGGGCGGAAGTAAAATTCCCCCGGGAACCAGCTTTCCATTTCCGCTACATCGGCAGGGGACAGGGAAACAAAGCGGCAGGGGATTCCCCGGGCGTCCGCGTCCAGAAGAATTTCTTCCACCGCCGTCCGCCGGTCTCCGGGACCGATGGGGAAAGGATACACACTTTTGCCGCCGAAATGGGAGAAAAGACGGGCACAGTTTTCCGCAATGGAAAGCTTTTGCAGGCCCCAGCAGAAAAGATTGGCAAAGGAATACTCACAGCTGCGCTGGGGACATGCCATCAGCAGACGGTTATACTCCGTCCGCTCACCGAAATCCAACCGATGAAATTCAATCATTTGTAAGATACCTCGTTTTTGAGAGTTATTTTTTGGGGTGCATTGCCGGAAAGGGCCCGGACAAACCAACCTGTCCGAGCCTCCGTATTTTATCATAGAATATCCCGATTCTCAACCGATCATTCCGGATTACCGGCAATAGCGACCCGCTGCATTCAGCATGGAGCTGACAGAATCGTAAAGAAGAATCAACCCCGTGCTCAGCAAGGCACCGCCCAGAATGTCCGTCAGCCAGTGAACGCCGGAAATCAGCCGGGAGATCACCATGAAGGCGGTGAAAAGCGCCAGAATGACAAGCACCGCCGTCCGGCAGGGGCCGTCTGCCATCCGGGATTTCAGCTGGAGCATGGCGGTGACCAGGACACACAGGGACAGCATGGTGGTGGAGGAGGGATAAGAGGCTTCCAGAGCCCCATCAATCAGCACCGGCCGGTAATTGACTACAGCCTTCTCAAACAGCAGATAAAGGCCCAGAACGACAAGATAAAATACACCCAGCACCAGAATATCCGCATCCACCTTCCACAGGTTCCGACGCTGGATCAACTGGATAAGCCCCAGCAGACCAAAGATGCCCACAAAGACGGCGGGGATCAGACTCAGCCAGTCCGTCAGCGTATAAAGCGACAGATGCTCTCCGGTAAGTCTGTGGAAAAATTCGTTCAGCCCTGCAAAGCCGACCCGGGAACCCTCCGGCCCTATGGCGCGGACATCCACCAGCCGTACGGCAGCGGTCCAGAGAAGAAAGCCGCCCAGAAACCAGAGACCGGTGGTAAGCTTCTGTTGATTGTTCATGCTTTTTACCTCGAAACTCTTCAGCTTTTCGTGTCCGCAGAGACCTTTTCCTGAGACTGCTTCCGGATCCTGCGTTTCAGAAAGAACATGATGATCAGCAGCACTGCCACAAGAACTGCCACAAGGCACCCGCTGGTAAGAATGCCGGTGTACCACGGCGCGGAATTCATCTCGTAAAGTCCCTTGTGGTGTACATAGTCATAATATTCGTACAGGCTCGAGCCCAGAAAGACACCAAGCATGCACCATAGGAAGTCCCGCAGGACCCGATAAAGCTTTCGCACGTTTTTCACCTCCATGAGCCGCACATCCGAAGATGTCTTTCCTATTATAACAGAAAGAAAGCCGAAAATCTACAAGCTTCCGGAATGTCAAAAAAATTTAAAAAAATCTGCATATTCTTTCCGTTGCTGGCAAAGAATACCAGAGGAAACAAAAGGAGGTAATTTCATAATGAAAATTCGCATTTTGCCCCTATTGGCACTGCTTCTGCTGCCGCTGTGCGCCGGAGCTGCCGAGGTGGAGAGCGGGGCGGTTTACTGTTTTTCTCAGGCGGACTTTTCCCTCTCGGAAGAACCCCTTACCGGCGTGTTCTTTACGGACGTTCCGGAGGCGGCAGGCAGTGTAATGTTGGGAAGCCGGAAGCTTCGTGCCGGGGACGCAGTTCCGGCGGACCGGCTGGCAGAGATGACCTTTTCCCCGGCAGCGGCGGAAACCGATGGCAGCGTCATGCTGGAGTTTCTGCCGGTTTACGCGGGAAATGTGGGAGCGGAGACAACCCTGACCTTTTCGGTGCGGGGAAAGGAAAATAAGCCCCCGGTGGCGGAGAATTCCACGCTGGAAACCTACAAGAATCTTTCCAATACCGGTACGCTGAAGGTAAAGGATCCGGAGGGAGAGCCCCTTACCTATGCCGTAGTGCGGCAGCCCAGAAGGGGCACCGTCACGGTGGCGGAGGACGGAACCTTCACCTATACGCCGAAGAAAAACAAGGTCGGCATTGACTCCTTTACCTTTACCGCGGCAGATGCTTCCGGAAAAACCTCCCGGGAGGCAACGGTGACCGTTACCATTCTGAAACCCACGGACAGCACCCGCTACACGGATACTGCCGGAAACAGCTGCTGCTTTGCGGCGGAGTGGATGAAGAACACCGGTATTTTTGTCGGGGAGCAGATCGGCGGCAACGCCTGCTTCAGTCCGGAGAAAAGCGTAAGCAGAGGGGAATTTGTGACCATGCTGGTTAAGACACTGAATCTTCCGGTGGAGGAGGACGTGACCCAAACCGGCTTTACGGATGTGCCCCAGTGGCTGCGCCCCTATCTGGCAGCTGCCGCCCGGGCGGGGCTGATTCTCGGTAATGGGGAGAATACCTTCCGGGCAGAGGAAACCATGGCGCCGGAGGACGCGGCGATTATGGTCTCGGCGGTGCTGCGCAGTGACGGAACGTTGGAGGACGCGGGACTGTGGAGCCTGACGGGGGACAGCCTTACCCGAGGCGAGACGGCCCGGCTGCTGTATGCCCTCAGCGTCCTGACCAATCAGGAAAACCGTCCGGAGGTGCTGCAATAATACACGGGGAAAAATCCGGGATTTCTATTGAAATTCCGGATTATGACAGAAATTCATGAAAAATACACTGTCCCGGAAGAATTTCTTCCGGGACAGTGTTTCAAAAAGCGTTGCAGGGTTTGCTGTCCGCAGGCGGTAAAAAGAACGCAAATCTCTTTTGGGGGATAAGTTTTTACTTGTTCATACCGACCTTGCTCAGGGCTTTGGTCAGGAGAGGAACGCCAATGACGGTTTCGATGATTTCGGGCAGCATAAAGGTGCCGTTGTAGATGGTGGAGAACATCCATGCGCCGTACTTGTGCACGATGTGGTCGGGATCGTCGGCGTACCACTCCAGATCCAGCGCATACCAGATTACGGCACCGGAAAGAATGTGGCAGGCAAACCGTAGCAGGGTCACGAGCAGGGTCCCCAGCACGGCGGCGACCATCAGGTTTGCGGTGTCATTCTTGCAGAAGCGGACATTGCGGAAGCAGCCGCCCAGACCCAGCAGGGTGAAGGGCAGGATGTAGTCCAGCAGGCAGCACAGTACAATGCCGCCGGGGGTGGGGACCCAGGCCACGTTGTTCAGACCCAGCAGCAGCTGGATCAGGGAGTGGACGAAACCGGCAATCAGTCCGGTTTTGACGCCCCGGCGCATGCTGAGGATAATGATGGGTGCCATGCTCAGCAGGGTGACGGAGCCGCCGTAGGGGGCCTCGTAGACCTTGACCATGCTCAGCACCGTGGCCAGAGCAACCATGATCGCGCTTTCGGCCAGCAGGTGGATGGAGCGGGATTTTTCGTTTGCCATATTTGCAAACCTCCTGAATAAAAATGTCGCATTGCAACCTGTCCGGGTGCAATGCGACAGAAATTCGGTCAAGGCGCATCTTTCCCTACGACGGTACGAACCGTATCAGGTTAACGGGTCAGGGATCCAGATCCCTATCTCAGCCGGTCTACCGGCACCCCGAAGACATCGTTACTATGCGATTGCCTCTATTATACTCGAAACGCAGCTTTTGTCAAGCCATTTGCAGCTCCAGCTGCCGTCCGCCCAGAATGTGGAAGTGCAGATGGGGAACGGTCTGCCCGGCATCGCTGCCGCAGTTGGACACGACCCGGTAGCCGTTCGTCAGGCCCTCTGCCGCGGCAATTTTGGGGATCACCGTGAAGATGTGGGCGACGACGGCCGCGTTGTCCTCCGAGACGCCGTTGCAGTCGGCAATGTGCGCCTTCGGCACCACCAGAATGTGGGTGGGCGCCTGAGGGGCAATGTCCCGGAAGGCATAGACGGTATCATCCTCATAGACCTTATTTGAGGGAATTTCCCCCGCAATAATTTTGCAGAAAAGACAGTCACACATGGTTATTTCCTCCCGAATCAGGCGGGGATCCGCTCTTTTACAATGACATAGCCGTCCACCAGATTTGCCTTTTCCAGTTCGCCCTCGATGGCGACCTGACGCTCCATGAGATCGGTCAGGATCACAAGACCGTCCTTGCACTCGATGCTCATGACGTTCTTCATGGCGATGGATTCCGGGTCCATTTTGTTCTTATAAACGGTAGAAAGACACATGGCAGTTCCCTCACTTATGCTCCATTGCGGACAGTACCACACTCAGCCGCATGTTGCCCTTTTCAAAGTCGGACACGGCGGCCATGACCTGCTCATAGGCTGTGTGGTCACCGGCTTTATCCAGCTGAACGGCAAGATCGGCAAGCTCTTTGGCGTGGGCGGCGTTATGGCCGACCATATACTTCATCAGTGCCTGCAGCTCCTCCATGGGGGTGTGCTCGCACTGGGTTGGGCAGCTGTCGCAGCCGTGGGTGCAGGCTTCCTCGTGGGTATGTTCATGGGTATGCTCGTGGGTGTGGGCATGCCCGACGTGATCATGGTCAAGATGCATGGATCATCGCTCCTTTTCTTTTTGATTATTCTTATTATACCCCCGGGAAGTCTGTCTGTCAAAGCATTTATTTTTTCCAAAATAACCCCGGGAGGGCTTGTCAAAGCGGGAGAAAGTCCGTATAATAAGCTTTACTACGGTAAAGAGAGGGGGTGCCGCTCATGCAGGAGCCTGCCCATGACCACGAGCACAGTCATCCGCACGAGGAAAGCGCGGAGGTTCACGACCATGCCTATCTCCATGCCCACGGCATTGCCCACAGTCACGCGCATGTCCATGAGAATCAGAAAGCCGTGCTGAACCGGCTGTCCCGTGCCATCGGACATCTGGAAAAGGTGAAGCGGATGGTGGAAACCGGAGAGGACTGCTCGGAGGTCCTGATCCAGCTTGCGGCGGTTCGCTCGGCCCTGGACAATACGGGGAAGGTCATACTGAAAGACCACATGCGCCATTGTATGGTGGATGCGGTGGCAGCCGGAGATCAGGAAGCCATTGATGACCTGTGTGCCGCCATTGATAAATTCATGAAATAAAGCAAAGATCGCCGCCGCAATTTTACTCGGGAAATTGCGGCGGCGGTTTTCTGCATGCGGAAAAGCCTATGCGAAAGTGGAAATTCAGCGGGCAGCGCAAACCAATCATCTGCCAAATGTAAACTTTTTTTGAAAGCTCTTGCAAATTATGCAGGAGCGTGGTAAACTCTTGCGTAGCTTGCTACCTATCAGGAGGTGTACGATGCTTCATTTCGGATATATGGCGCGGGTGCTCCATGGGTGTGCGTCTCAGGCAATGAACGAGGCACTGTCCTCCATGGACCTGACCTCTGCTCAGGGACATCTGATGGGCTTCCTGGCCCACAGTGACCAGCCCCCCTGCGCCCGGGATCTTGAGGAGGCGTTCCACCTCAGCCATCCCACGGTGTCGGGGCTGCTGTCCCGGCTGGAAAGGAAGGAATTTCTGGAGTTCCGTCCGGATCCCAGGGACCGGCGATGCAAACGGATCTATATCCTTCCCAAGGGCAGGGAATGTCTGGAGGTTATGGAGGCAACTATTCGGAACAATGAAAAAAGGCTGCTTCGGGGATTCAGCCCGGATGAGCAGAAACGGTTTGCAGACTACCTGACCCGTGCCATTCAGAACTTCGGTACGGATCCGGAAGGTTACTGTCACAGGGAGGTAAAACAGGAATGATCAAACGACTGTCCCGGTGCATCCGGGAATACAAATGGCCTGCCATTTTAAGCCCCCTCTGTATGATCGGCGAGGTGGCGATGGAGGTGCTGATCCCGCTGATCATGGCGGATCTGTACGACTACGGTGTTGTCATGCAGGATATGCACGTAATCACCGTGAAGGCACTCCAGCTGTGTCTGTGTGCCGTTGTGTCCCTGCTTTTTGGCGTGGGTTCGGCAGTTCTCGCGGCCAAGGCGGCGACGGGCTTTTCCAAAAATCTGCGGCATGACATGTATTACCATGTGCAGGAATTCAGTTTTTCCAATATCGACAAGTTCTCCACCTCGTCCATTGTGACCCGGCTGACTTCCGATGTGGCAACGCTCCAGATGGCGTTCCAGATGATGATCCGTATGGCCATCCGCTGCCCCATGATGCTGATCCTTGCCATGTTCTCTGCCATGCGGATCAGCGTGAAGCTGAGCCTTGTGTACTGTGTGGCAATTCCGGTTCTGGGCGTGACGCTGTTCTGCCTGGTTCCTGTGGTGTTCAGGATCTTTGACCGGGTGTTCCGGACCTATGACCGGCTGAACAATGTGGTGCAGGAAAATGTGCACGGCATCCGGGTGGTCAAGAGTTTCGTCCGGGAGGACCGGGAGAATGAAAAGTTTTCCGAGGTTTCCGGAGATATTTACCGGGACTTCCGGAAGGCAGAGCGAATCCTTGCCCTCAATAGTCCCGTCATGCAGCTGTGCGTGTATGCCTGCATCCTGGCGATCTCCTGGATGGGCGCCCACATGGTGGTTGCTTCCGGCAATAATCCTGCGCTGGGCCTGACTACCGGTGAACTCAGCTCCATGTTCACCTATACGACGCAGATCCTGTCCGCCCTTATGATGCTTTCCGGTGTGTTCGTCATGACCATTATGGCAAGAACCCCCATGCGCCGGTGCTATGAGTTGCTGACCGAGACCCCCGACCTGACCTCCCCCGAGAACGCGGTTACCGAGGTCCCGGACGGCTCCATCGACTTCGAGAACGTGTCCTTCCGCTACTCCGCCAAGGCAAAGCACCGGGCGCTGAAGCAGGTGAATCTGCATATTCCCAGCGGTGCTACCGTGGGAATCCTGGGCGGCACCGGTTCCTCCAAGAGTACGCTGGTGCAGCTGATTCCCAGACTGTATGATGTGTCCGAGGGCACCCTCCGGGTGGGCGGCATAGACGTGCGGGACTACGATCTGGAAACCCTGCGGGACAATGTGGCCATGGTGCTCCAGAAAAACACCCTGTTTTCCGGCACCATCAAGGACAATCTCCGTTGGGGCAATCCCAATGCTACGGATGCGGAGATGGAGCGGGTCTGCCGGCTGGCATGCGCGGATGAATTCATTCAGAGCTTCCCGGATAAGTATGATACCTATATTGAGCAGGGCGGCACCAATGTTTCCGGCGGTCAGAAGCAGCGGCTGTGTATTGCCCGGGCGCTGCTGAAAAAGCCGAAGATCCTGATTCTGGACGACTCCACCTCCGCGGTGGATACCCACACCGATGCCATGATCCGGCAGGCGTTCCGGGAGGAGATCCCCAACACCACCAAGCTGATCATTGCCCAGCGGATTTCCTCCGTGCAGGATGCGGACATGATCCTCATGATGAAAAACGGCATGGTGGATGCCTGCGGTACCCACGAGGAACTGATGGCATCTTCTGCAACCTATCGTGAAATTTATGAATCTCAGCAGAAGGGAGGGGAAGAAAAATGCCCCCAGTAAGAATGCGCGGCGACGGACGAATGGCAAAGAATCCGAAAAAGACCATGCTCCGGCTGCTGTCCTATATGAAAAAGTATTCGGCAACCCTTGTAGTCGTGTTTATCTGCATTTTTCTGACCTCCATCGCCCAGACGACGGGCAGTAAGGCACTGGGCAATCTGGTAGATGACTACATTCTGCCCATGGTAAGCTCCGGCTCTCAGGACTTTACGTCGGTATTCCGGTTCCTGACGGGCATTGCCTGCATTTTCCTTGTGGGTATGCTGGGTTCGTTTTTCTCCAGCTACCTGATGGCATCGGTGGGGCAGGGCACCCAGAAAACCATCCGGGACGAAATGTTCACAAAGATGGAGCGGCTGCCTCTGCGCTACTTTGATTCCAATACGGCAGGCAACATCATGTCCCGCTATACCAGCGATATTGATACCCTCCGTCAGATGATCTCCCAGTCCATCCCCCAGACCCTTTCCTCCGGGGTGATGCTGCTTGTGGTGTTCGTGAGCCTGCTGCAAACCTCCTGGCTCCTGACCATCGTCATGCTCTTTACGGTGTCTGCCGTAGTGCTCGTCACCAAGGTACTGGTGAAGAAGTCCGGAAAGTTCTTCGTAGGCCAGCAGCAGTCTCTGGGCAGCGTGAACGGTTATGTGGAAGAAATGATCACCGGGCAGCGGGTCGTGAAGATCTTCAGCCGGGAGGAAATCTGCGAGCAGGAATTTGACAAGCTGAATGAGACCCTCTGCCGCAACGCCTTCAATGCCGGCAAGTATACGAACATGATGGGCCCCATCAATAATAATCTGGGCTATGTTCAGTATGCGATTCTGGCAATCGTGGGCGGCCTGATGGTGGTTCTTTCGAACGGCAGGCTCCTGACGCTGGGCAAGCTGATGACCTTTATGGTGCTTTCCCGCTCCTTCAACATGCCCATTTCCCAGATTTCCAACCAGCTGAACGCCATTATCATGGCACTGGCTGGCGCAGAGCGAATCTTCGAGATGATGGATGAGGAGCCAGAGCAGGACGAGGGGTATGTGCACCTTGTGAATGCCCGGATCGCCGAGGACGGAACCATTACGGAGTGCCCGGAGCGTACCGGCCACTGGGCATGGAAGCATCCCCACAAGGCAGACGGCACCGTTTCCTATCGGGAGCTGAAGGGCGACATTACCATGGAGCATGTGGACTTTGGCTATGTGCCCGAAAAGCAGGTGCTGTATGATGTGACCCTCTATGCCCGCCCGGGCCAGAAGATTGCCTTTGTTGGCGCAACCGGTGCGGGAAAAACCACCATTACGAACCTTATCAATCGGTTCTATGACATCGCTGACGGCAAGATCCGCTACGATGACATCAATATTAACAAAATCTGCAAGCCGGATCTCCGCCGTTCGCTTGGTGTGGTTTTGCAGGAAACAAACCTCTTTACGGGAACGGTTATGGATAACATCCGGTACGGAAGGCTGGACGCCACGGATGAGGAATGCATCCGGGCGGCAAAGCTTGCCAACGCGGACGACTTCATTACCCGTCTGCCGGACGGCTATGACACCATGCTGACGGGCAACGGCGCGAACCTTTCTCAGGGCCAGCGGCAGCTTATTGCCATTGCGCGGGCGGCGGTGGCGGATCCTCCCGTCATGATTCTGGACGAGGCAACCTCCTCCATCGATACCCATACCGAGTCTCTTGTGCAGGCGGGAATGGATGCGCTTATGAAGGGAAGAACGGTGTTCGTGATTGCGCACCGGCTCTCTACCGTCCGCAATGCCGACTGCATTATGGTGCTTGACCACGGCAGGATCATCGAGCGGGGTACCCACGCCGACCTGATTGCCCAGCACGGCACCTATTACCAGCTCTATACCGGCGCATTCGAACTGGAATAAGCGCTTATGTGATTGGCGTATCACAACGTTTGCAATATCTGATGACAAAAAAGCACCGGGGCAGGAAAGCATTTGCTTTCCGTCCCGGTGCTTTTTATGGCTTTATCGTTCGGTTACACCAGTCTGGAACCGGCGGGAACCTTGTCGTCCAGCATGACGAGGTGGAGCTTGTCACCCCGCTCGGCGGACAGCAGCATGCCGCAACTCAGCTGCCCCATCATTTTCCGGGGGGCCAGATTGGTTACGGCAACCAGCGTTTTTCCAACCAGTTCTTCGGGCTGATAGTACTTGGCAATGCCGGAGAGAATGGTTCTGGGAGTGCCGGTGCCGTCGTTCAGGGTGAACTTCAGCAGCTTTTCGCTCTTCTTCACCTTTTCACAGGCAGTGACCTTTACAACGGTCATTTCTACCTTCTGGAAATCGTCAAAGGCAATTTCGGGAAGCGGTTCGGGCAGGGGATCCTCCTGCTTCTCAGCAGCGGGGGCATTCAGCGCTTCCAGTGCCGCCAGTTCCTTCTCCAGATCGATCCGGGGGAACAGGGCGGGGCCTGCCACGGTGGCAACGGTGGATTCCAGCGTTCCGAACACATTCAGGCTGTCCCAGCTCATGTCGGCGCCGCCCAGCCGTTTGGCGATTTCCGCGGCGGTATCGGGCATGAAGGGCTGCAGCAGACCGCCGCAGATCCGGATGGTCTCCAGCAGGTTGTAGAGCACCCGTGCCAGACGGGGCTTCTGCTCCTCACTCTTGGCGAGCACCCAGGGAGCGTTCTCGTCAATATACTTGTTCGCCCGGGAAATGACCTTGAACACCTCGGACAGGGCATTCTGGAAGGCGTATTTTTCCATTTCAGTGGTGTACCGATCCCGCAGGGAGGACACCATGGCAATCAGTTCACTGTCCTTCTCCGGGTCTTCGGCCTGCCGGGCGGGAAGCCTTTCGCCGAAATACTTCTGGGCCATGGCAACGGTCCGGGAGACCAGATTGCCCAGATCATTGGCAAGATCCACATTGATGGTGTTGATCAGCGCTTCGTTGGAGAAGTTGCCGTCAGATCCGAAGGGGAAGGTGCGAAGCAGGAAGAACCGCAGGGCATCCACGCCGAACCGTTCCGCCAGAACATAGGGATCCACCACGTTGCCCTTGGACTTGCTCATTTTGCCGCCATCCAGCAGGAGCCAGCCATGGCCGTAAACCTTTTTGGGCAGGGGCAGATTCAGACTCATGAGCATGGCGGGCCAGATGATGGAGTGGAACCGGACAATTTCCTTGCCCACAAAGTGCACATCGGCGGGCCAGAACTTTTCCAAATCGTGATACCGGTCATTTTCAAAGCCCAGCGCAGTCATATAGTTGAACAGGGCGTCGATCCACACGTAGACCACATGACCCGGGTCAAAGTCCACGGGAACACCCCAGGTGAAGCTGGTGCGGGAGACGCACAGATCCTCCAGACCGGGCTTGATGAAGTTGTT